>Ga0255338_1000713_pt1 | contig 86722 bp, 79 predicted proteins | sample MeOH1_35cm_T4_19_FD_203715 | JGI IMG/M metagenome (GOLD analysis project Ga0255338, IMG submission 203715) | Sandy soil microbial communities from University of British Columbia, Vancouver, Canada - MeOH1_35cm_T4_195 | ecosystem: Engineered > Artificial ecosystem > Sand microcosm > Unclassified ... | reverse complement strand
ATCCGGACGGCTACGAGGCCCTGGTCCTGGACGCCCCGATCCGGACCAAGTTCCGAAGCGGACGGCTGCCGGAGGATATCCGGATGATGACGCCCGGCGCGCCCGAGAAGCTCACCATCGACCTATGGCCCACGGCGATCACCTTCGAGAAGGGTCACCGCATCGCGCTGCACATCACCTCGTCCAACGCACCGCGCTTCGAGGTGAACCCCAACACCGGCGAGGCTCCGGGCTTGGGCAAGCTGAAGCCGAGGGTGGCCACCAACACCATCTACCTGGACGCGGCCCATCCGACGGCGATCGTCTTGCCGGTGGTCTATCCGGCCGACATCAAGTAGTCGGCGCGCGCGGCTGGCCCGGGGTCTCGGTGTCGGAGGCGCCGGGCTCGTCGTCCTGCCCCTCGCCATACTCGCGACCCTCGCGGTCCCAGCCGGAGCCGTAGTCCTCGCGGTCCTCGTCCTCCCGCGAACCATAGCGCTCGCGGTCCCAGGGCTCGCGCTCGCCTTCGCCGTGCCCGCCCGGCGGGTCCTTGGGATCGTGCGTCGCCATGTCAGCTCAACGGACGTGCGCCTGGGCCGTTCCGGGGCTAGAGTGCCTTTGGGAACAGGGGTCTACGCGTGAAAGATCAGGATAAGGCCGCCGAGCTTTCTGCGGCGCTGACGGGCATGTTCCGTTCGCTGGAGTCGCGGCCGGTCCCGGAACACATTCAGCTGGTGGTTGACCAGCTCGACGCCGCCAGCGCGGAGACGCTCACGCCGTCCCCATCACCGTCATCGTTTCCAGAGCCATGACGTCGGTCGCCTTTTCCGCGTCCATGATCTTTAGCAGCCGCACGCGAGCCCGGTTCACCCGGCTCTTGATGGTGCCCAGCGCGCAGCCGCAGATCTCCGCCGCCTCCTCGTAGGACAGGCCGGCCGCGCCCACCAGGATCAGCGCCTCGCGGTGCTCGACGGGAAGCTGCTGCAGCGCCGCCTGCAGCGCGCGCATGGCGACGGACCAGTCCTGGGTCGGCGGGGTCTTGAGGGTGCTCGCGTATTCGCCCTGTTCGTCCCGCACCTCGCGGCGCCGGCGCAGGACGTTCGTGTAGTAGGTGTTCCGCAGGATGGTGAAGAGCCAGGCGCGCAGGTTGGTGCCGGGTTCGAACTTGTCGCGATTGGACCAGGCCTTGATCAGGGTGTCCTGGACTAGGTCGTCGGCGTCGGAGCCGTTGTGGCTCAACGACCAGGCAAACGCGCGCAACGCCGGAATAAGGCCGACCACCTCGTCGCGCCAACTTGTGCTGGAATCCATCCCATCCCCTAAGAGCTCCCGGCGCACGGACCGGACAAACGCCTACCACCAGCGAGGGTTGAACGGACGTCTGGTCGATCCGTTCCGGGGAATTCGGAACCCCGGGGCGGTGTGGGCGTTCGCGTCCAACGTGGTCGCCATCGAAAGACTCGGCGCACCCATTGTGGCGTTCTGGTTTCGTCCCCACATTTGCTGGAGGGCGCCGAGGCCAAGCTTTCGGCAGGTGAGGGGAGTTTCCATGCGCAGCACCGATCGTCCGGACGACCGCGCGCGGTTGCAGGACCAGACCTCCGCAATCGACCCCCTGGCGCGCTATCGCCGCGTCCGGCGCGCCACCGAAAGCCTCACGCGCTCCCTGACGCCCGAGGACATGGCGGCCCAGTCCATGCCGGACGCCAGCCCGACCAAGTGGCACCTGGCGCACACCACCTGGTTCTTCGAGACCTTCCTGCTGACGCCGCGCCTGGCGGGCTACCGGGTGTTCGATCCGAAGTTCGGCTACCTGTTCAACTCCTACTACGAGGCGATCGGCCCGCGGCAGCCGCGCCCGGCCCGGGGCCTGATCACTCGGCCGTCGGCGGCCGACGTGCTGGCTTACCGCGCCCACGTGGACGCCGGAATGGAGCGCCTGCTGTCGAACGGCGTCGGCGACCTGGCGGACCTGCTGGAACTGGGACTGGCGCACGAGGAGCAGCACCAGGAGCTGGTGCTGATGGACATCCTGCACCTCTTCGCCCAGTCGCCGCTGGCCCCGGCCTTCGCGCCGCCCCGGGCCGCGCCGTCGGGCGAGCCCGTCGCACCGCTGGGCTATGTGGGCTTCCCCGGCGGCCTGGTGGAGATCGGCCACGACGGAAAGGGGTTCGCCTTCGACAACGAGGGGCCGCGCCACCGCGTCTGGCTGGAGCCGTTCCGGCTGGCCGACCGCCTGGTGACCAACGCCGAGTGGCTGGCCTTCATGGCCGACGGCGGCTACGCGCGCCCGGAGTTCTGGCTGTCCGAGGGCTGGGCCCTGGTGCGCGAGGAAGGCTGGCGCGCGCCGGTCTACTGGCAGGAGACGCCCGACGGCTGGCGCGTCATGGGGTTGAACGGCCTTCGGCCCCTGGATCCCGCCCAGCCGGTGAGCCACCTGAGCTATTTCGAAGCCGACGCCTATGCCGCCTGGGCCGGCGCCCGCCTGCCCACCGAGGCGGAATGGGAGCACGCGGCGAGCGGCCTGGCCGTGGACGGCAACTTCCTGGGGTCGGGTCGTCTGGACCCGCAGGCCGCCCCCGCCGGCCAGGGTCTGCGCCAGATGTTCGGGGATCTCTGGGAATGGACCCGCAGCGCCTACCTGCCTTATCCGGGCTTCCACCCGGCCCCGGGGGCGGTGGGCGAGTACAACGGCAAGTTCATGTCGGGGCAGTTCATCCTGCGCGGCGGCGCCTGCGTCACGCCCAGCGGCCACGTCCGGGCGACCTATCGCAACTTCTTCTACCCGCACCAGCGCTGGATGTTCTCCGGCCTGCGCCTGGCCCTGGACGGCGCCGGGGATGGCGCCGGCGTCTCGGACTTCGAGGTCGACGTGGTGGCGGGGCTGTCCAAGCCCCACAAGTCCGTGCCGCCCAAGCACTTCTACGACGCCGAGGGCTCGGAGCTCTTCGAGGCGATCACCGAGCTCGAGGAGTACTATCCCACCCGGACCGAGGTCGCCCTGCTGAAGGCCGCTGCGCCGGAGATCGCCGCCCACATCCCCGACGGCGCGGCCCTCGTCGAGTTCGGCTCGGGCGCCAGCACCAAGACCCGGATCGTGCTCGACGCCGCGCCGCAGCTCGCGGTCTATGCGCCCATCGACATCAGCGCCTCGGCGCTCGACGGCGCCGCGAGGGCGATCCGCGCCGACTACCCGAACCTGGCCGTCGCTCCGCTGCGCGACGACTTCACCAATGCGCTGCGCCTGCCGGAGGAGACCGAGGGACGGCCCGTGGTGGGCTTCTTCCCCGGCTCCACCATCGGCAACTTCACGCCGGACCAGGCCCGGGCCTTCCTGGTGGCGGCGCGCCGCCTGCTGGGCGAGGGCTCGGCGTTCCTGGTAGGCATGGACCTGGTGAAGGACCCGGCGGTCTTGGTGGCCGCCTACGACGACGCCAGGGGCGTCACCGCGGCGTTCAACAAGAACCTGCTGGCCCGGATCAATCGCGAGTTGGGCGGCGACTTCGATCTCGACGCCTTCGCGCACCGCGCCGTCTGGAACGCCGCGGAGAGCCGGATTGAGATGCACCTGGTGAGCCTGAAGGATCAGGTCGCCCATGCGGCCGGTCAGGCCTTCCGGTTCGCCGAGGGCGAGACCATCCACACAGAGAACTCCTACAAGTTCACGTTCGAACGTGTCGCGACGCTGGCGAGAGAGGCCGGCTGGACGCTGGAACAGCGCTGGGCCAGCGAAGATCCTGCGTTTGGAATGGTGCTGCTGAGGGCCTGATCGCCCGGCCTGCTTCCTGCCGCTCAACCCAACGGCTCGTCATCCCCCGGCATGTCCGGGGGATGCATCGGGCTCGGCGATGGAGGGGACAATCGTCGGCGAAGCCGCGCGGCCGGTCGGGCCCACAGCCCAATGGGTGGCCCGAACAAGTCGGGCCGTGACGAGCAAGAAGGGCGTTACTCAGCCGAAGGCGGACGCCGGTGAGGGCGCCCGCTTCCGCTGGAAGTCAGTGGAGTGCGGCTTAGCTTTCGCGGCCGCGGGTGCGACCGCCGCCGCGGGAGGCTTCGCCGCCCTTGCGGCCGGCCTGGGCCGCAAGATCGCGGTCCTTGGCGAAGCTGCGTTTTTCGCTGGGTACGCTGGCGCCGCCCTTGCGGGCGATCTCACGACGGCGTTCGGGGTTCATGGCGGCGAATCCGCGACGGGCGCGGGGCTTGCCGGTGTCGGCGGTGGGCATGGAGGGGGGTCTCCTCGTAGGGGCTTGCGGTGAGGCTAACCCCCGAGGCAGGGCCAAGGTTGCGTTCATTCTTAAGGCTTATTCGCGGCGGAGGGCTTCGATGGGGTCCAGGCGGGCCGCGCGCCACGACGGATAGGCCCCGAACACCAGCCCCACGACCACGGAAAACCCCAGCGCGAGCGGCCCCGCCCAGGCCGGCACCGCCGCCGGCCAGTCGCCCAGCTTGGCGATCGCGAACGCGCCCAGAACGCCGATCGTGAGCCCGATGAGCCCGCCCACCAGCGAGAGCGCGACCGACTCCAGGGCGAACTGGATCAGGATGTGCGAGCGCTTGGCGCCCACGGCCATGCGCAGCCCGATCTCCCGGGTCCGCTCGGTCACGGCCACCAGCATGATGTTCATGATGCCGACCCCGCCCACCACCAGCGAGACCCCCGCCACCGCCGCCAGCAGCACCGTGAAGGTGCCCACGGCCGCCTGGCTGGCCTCCAGGATCGAGGCCATGTTCTGGGTCTGGAAGTCGTCGTCGTCGCCCTGGCGGATCTTGTGCTGGTCGCGGAGCAGGTTGGTGACGTCCTCCTGAACCCGATCCAGGCTCTCCTCGTCGGTGGCCTTCACATAGATCGTCTGGACGCTGTCGCCCCGGCTGCGGCGGCCGGCGATCCGTGAGCGGACCGCGCTCAGGGGACCCAGAACCACGTCGTCCTGGTCCTGGCCGAAGCCGGCCTGTCCCTTGGACTCCAGGACGCCGATCACCTCGAACGGGACGGTCCGCACCCGCACGCGGCGGCCGATGGGGTCGCTGTCGCCCCACAGTTCCTTGGCGACGGTCGGGCCCACCACCAGCACCTTGCGGCCCTGGCGCGCCTCGTTCTCGTCGAACATTCGGCCCGAGGCGATCTTCAGGTCGCGGGCGATCAGGTAGTCGGGTGTGACGCCCTGGATCTGGGTGTTCCAGTTGGCGCCGTCCGCGGCGAGCTGGGCCTGGCCGCGCACCAGGGGCGCCACGGCCGCTACGTTCTCCACCTGCTTGGCGATGGCCGTGGCGTCGCCGTCGCGCAGCGAGACGCCGCCGCCGGCCGCCTGGGACACGGGTCCCCGCTGGAAGTTGGGCGTCACGATGATCAGGTTCGAGCCCAGGCCCGAGATCGCCTGGGTCACCCGCTGCTGCGCGCCCAGGCCGATGGAGGTCATCATCACCACGGCGGCCACGCCGATCACCACGCCCAGGGACGTCAGCACGCTGCGCATGGGGTGGGCGACGATGGCGCCCAGGGCGAAGCGGACGAGTTCGAAGGACCTCATGTCGGCCGCCCCCGCTCGTCCGAGACGATCAGGCCGTCGCGGAACGCCACCCGGCGGTGGGCCATCTCGGCCACTTCGGGATCGTGCGTGACGATGGCCAGGGTCAGGCCGGCGGCGTTCAGCTCCTCGAACAGCGCCAGCACCTCTTCGCCCGTCTGGGTGTCCAGCGCCCCGGTGGGCTCGTCGGCCAGCAGCAGGTCGGGCTTGTTGGCGAGGCCGCGGGCGATGGCGACCCGCTGCTGCTGTCCGCCCGAAAGCTGGGTGGGCCGGTGGCCCATGCGCGAGCCCAGGCCCACGCGCTCCAGCAGTTCGGCGGCGCGCGCGCGGCGATCCTTCGGCGACAGGCCGGCGTAGATCATCGGCAGCTCGACGTTCTGCAGCGCCGTCAGCCGCGGCAGCAGCTGGAAGGACTGGAACACGAAGCCGATCCGGCGGCGGCGGAAGTCGGCCAGCTCGTCGTCGGTGAAACCGCCCACGTCCTCGCCCTCGAAGCCGTAGACGCCGGAGGTCGGCCTATCGAGCCCGCCGAGGATATTCATCAGCGTGGATTTCCCCGAGCCGGAGGGCCCGATCACCGCCACGTACTCGCCGCGCGCGATCTGGAGGCTGACGCCGGCCAGCGCCGCGACCTCCTCCTCGCCCATGATGTAGACCTTCCGCAGGTCCTGGATGTCGATCATCGGCTCCAAGGGCTACATCCGGACCCGCACGCCGCCGGCGCCGGGCGCTCCGCCCATGGGGCTGCCGAGCTGGGCCTTGGGCCGGGGGCCGCCGCCGACGATCAGCTGGTCGCCGGGCTTCAGCTCGCGGCTGACGACCTCGGTGAACGAGCCGTCCGTGGCGCCGACACGCACGGCGATCGGCACGGGCTTCTTGTCGCGCAGCACATAGACCGTGCCGCCGCGCAGGCCGCCGGCCCGACCGCCGCCGCGGCCTTGGGCCATGGTGGCGCGCAGGGCCGCCAGCTTGGTCTTCTGGTCGGGGCGGAGCAGGGGCTCCAGCTTGGCCAGGGCCTCGTTCATCGGCTTGGCCATCGCCTCGCGCATGCCGCCGGGGTTGCCCGCGGCCGCGGCGCGCGCGGCCTGCATCTTGCCGCGCAGCTCGACCTGGATCGGCTCCCAGGCCTTCTGCTGCTTGGCGTCGAGGTCCAGTTGCTCGACGATCCGGGCGGCCCCGCCTTGCCGGCCGCCGCCCTGGCGATTGCCGCCAGCGGCGCCGCCGAGACCGGGGGCGCCCACCGCGACCGCTCCGCCGCCGCGATTGCCGCCCTTGTTCTCCGACGGCGGACTCCAGCGCAGGGCCTGCGCCGGGACCTTCATCACGTTGCGCCGGGTGTCGATGATGATGTCGGCGTTGGCCGTCATGCCGGGCAGCAGCTTGCGCTGCGGATTGTCCGCCTCCGCGATGACGGTGTAGCTGACCACGTTCTGCTCGGTCGTGGGCTGCTTGCGCACCTGGGTCAGGACGCCCTCGTAGGTGTCGTCCGGGAACGCATCGACAGTGAAGCGCACCCTCTGGCCTTCCTGGAGCTGGCCCACGTCGGCCTCGTCGACCGAGATCTTCACCTCCACCTTCGACAGGTCCTGGGCGATGGTGAACAGCACCGGAGCCTGCAGGCTGGCGGCGACCGTGTTGCCGGGCTCGACCTTGCGGTCGACCACGATGCCGTCGATCGGCGCCACGATCGTGGTTCGGCCCAGGTCGACCTGCTGGCTGCGTAACGCGGCGCGGCTCTGTGTGACACGCGACGCGGCGGCCGACACGTTCGCCCGGGCCACTTTCAGGGCCGCCGTGGCCTGGTCGAGGGTGGACGCGGCGTACCAGCCCTGGTCCACCAGGGTCTTCTTGCGGTTGTAGTCCGCCTGGGCGTTGTCCAGCGTCGCCTGGGCCTGGCGAACCGCCGCCTGGCCGGCGGTGATGTCGGCCTGCCCCTGCGCCACGCGGGATTGATAGGTCTGGGGGTCCAGGACGGCCATGACCTGGCCGGCCTTCACCTCGTCGTTGAAGTCCACCAGCACCTTGGTCACCTGGCCGGAGATCTGCGAGCCAACGTCGACGGTGATCAGGGCCTGCAGGCTGCCCGAGGCCGAGACCGAGCGCGTGATGTCACCCTGCTCGATCGCGGCGAGGCGATAGGGGTCCTTCTCGGGCTTCGGCCGCATCTGCCAGCCGACGATGGCGGCGACGACCAGCACGACGATCCCCAAGGTGATCCAGGCGGCCCGGGGAATGCGGAAAGTGCGGCGGCGAGGAGAGGGCTTCAGGCTCATGTTGTCCCAAGTATCGGAGGGCCCGGATGAACCCGCCGTGACTAGGCATTACCGGCGTTGCGGGGCGATTTCATTTTCATTGCGACGGCGCCCCGAAAACGCCCAGCGCGGTCGCGCGCGCCTCCGCCGCGGGCGCCGACGAAATGCCTGTGGATGATTACTCGCGCATGGGTTGATCCAGGTTGACAGCTTCCGGGCACAGGTCTCCCGTTGGTTAACGGCTCTGTAACATGGCCGTAACAAGGGGCCGCGAGGGGTCGCGGAAGTCTGGGGTTTCACATGAAGAATGTTCGCTGCCGTCTGCTGACGGCGACCGCGTTGACGGTTGGCCTGATGGGGGCGTCCTCCGCGGGCGCCGTCACGATCAACCTGAACAACACCGGCGGCGCCGAGGTGGGCACCAACGCCTACATGGGCTTCACCAAGGCGGCGAATTTCTGGAGCAAGGTGCTCACCAACGACGTGACCATCAACCTGAACGTCGGCTTCACGGCCCTGGGCCCGGGCATCCTCGGATCGACCAATTCGCCGCGCGTCGGGGTCCTTACCGAGGATGTGGAATTCCTGTTGAACGCCAACCAGACCTCGGCCCTGGATGCCCAGGCGGTCGCCAACATGCCGACCCTGGACGCCGGCGGATCGCTCAACGTGATCACCAACGGCTATGACGATCCTCTGGCGAAGACCGGCGTGAACACCTCCGAGCGGGTGTTCGATGTCGACGACAGCGCCAACAACTTCGGCCTCGCCATCACCCGGGCCAACGCCAAGGCGCTGGGTTTCACCGGCCTCACCGGTCCTGACGCCTCGATCACCTTCAGCAGCGGATTCGCCTTCGACTTCGATCCGACCGACGGCATCAGCGACAGCAGCTATGACTTCATCGGCGTGGCGATCCACGAGATTGGCCACGCCCTGGGCTTTATTTCCGGGGTCGACACCTACGACATCCTGGGGAACCTCGGGCCGGCCAGCGGTGATGACCGCAACTTCAACGGCTTCGTCATCAACTCGGTGCTGGACCTCTACCGGTACAGCTCCGACCCGGACGACGTGGCGCCCGGCGCTGGCCCGGCGCTCGACTGGTCCGTGGGGGGCAATCCCTATTTCTCGCTCGACAAGGGCGCCACCGTCTTCAGCCTGGGCGGCCTCGACGGCTATTTCTCCACCGGCCAGTTCAACGGCGACGGCCGCCAGGCGTCGCATTGGAAGGACAACACCTACGCCGGCGGAGCCGTGTGTTCGAACGCGAGCAGCACGCCGGTCGGCATCCTCGACCCGACCAGCGGGCGGTGCGAGGCCCTGGGGATCACGGCCATGGACATGGCGGCCTTCGACGCCATGGGCTGGAACACCGACATCGACGTGCTGACGAACGGCGGCTACTTCGCCAGCACCGCCTCGGTGTTCAACGACAGCTTCGGGGTGCCGGAGCCGGCCACCTGGATGCAGATGATCCTGGGCTTCGGCCTGCTGGGCTCGGCGGCGCGCGTGCGCCGGCGCGCCTACGCCCGCGTCCGCACCTAGGGCGCGTTCGGTCAGAGCGGCAGCTGAACCCTTGCGGTCAGGCCGCCGCCGACCCGATTCACCAGGCTGACGTCGCCGCCGTGACCGCGGGCGATCGAGCGCACCACCGCCAGGCCCAGGCCGATGCCGCCGGTCTGGCGGCTGCGCGACGGCTCGCGGCGGTAGAAGGGCTCGAACACCTTCTCCGCGTCCTTCTCGGGGATGCCGGGGCCGTCGTCGTCAATCTCCACCACCGCGTGGCCGTCGTCCTGGAACACCCGCGCCCGCGCCTGGCCGCCGAACTTCACCGCGTTCTCCAGCAGGTTGGCGATGAGGCGGCGCAACGCCATCGGATCGCCCTCCAGGATCACCTTCTCCCCAGGCTCGACCTCGGTCTTGGCGCCGGTCTCGGCCATCTCGTCGCAAAGGCTCTCCACCAGCGACGACAGCTCCAGCGGCGTCCGCTCGCCGGCCTTGGTCGCGTCGCGCACGAAGGTGAGCGTTGCGCTGATCATCTCCTCCATCTGGTCCAGGTCGGAGGCGTACTTGACGCGCTGCTCCTCGGGCAGGCTCTCGATCCGGAAGCGCAGCCGGGTGAGGGGCGTGCGCAGGTCGTGGGCGATGGCCCCCACCATGGCGGTGCGGTCCTCCACGTAGCGGCGCAGGCGTCCCTGCATCTCGTTGAAGGCGCGGGCGGCGGTGGCCACCTCGGCTGGGCCCTTGACCTCCAGCGGCGGCGCGCGCGGATCGCGGCCCAGCCGCTCGGCGGCGTCGGCGAACACCTGGATCGGCTGGGACAGACGCCGGGCGTAGATCCACGCCACCGGCGACATGGCCAGGGCGGAAAGGGCGAACCAGATGGCGACGCGCTGTTGCCAGTCGCTCAGCCCGAAGCCCGCTTCCGGGTGGACCACCTTCCAGCGGCCGTCCGCCTGGCGGACGCCCACCTGGAACGGCGAGATCAGGAAATGCTCCTCGTCGCTCATGCCGGCCCGGGCGACCCGGTCGCGGATGATCCGGCCCACGCGCCGGTCGGAAAGCGGCCCCCGCTCGCCGGCGATCACCACCTCGGACGGGCGCACGCCGAGGTTCTCGGCGATCTTGTCGCGGATGACCGGGATGCTCTTGCCCTCCAGCACCGGCGACGGCGGCCGGTCGCGAAGGGCCAGCAGCAGGGGCTTGCGTTCGGTGAAGGTCGGGGCGGTCCCGTGGAAGGTCTGCTCGATCTCGGAGATGCGGTAGAAGTCGGGCGCCGGCGGCGGGAGAAGAAAGAGCAGCAGGGTGCTCATCAGCCAGGCGGCCACCAGCGTCAGGCCGGTCAGCGTCAGCAGCTGGACCAGCAGCGGCGCCGTGGGCCGGCCGAACGACTTCACGCCCGTTTCACCTTCGCCGTGAACATGTAGCCCTCGTTGCGGATCGTGCGGATCAGGTCGTGGCCCCCACCGCCATCATCGAGTTTCCGGCGAAGACGGCTGATCTGCACGTCGATGGCGCGATCGAAGGCGTCCGAGTCGGGGCCACGGGCGAATTCCAGCAGCTGGTCGCGGGTCAGCACCCGCTGGGGCCGCTCCACGAACGCGCGCAGCAGCGAGAACTCGCCCGAACTCAGGTTCACCACCACCCCGGCCGGCGAGCGCAACTCCCGCCGCACCAGGTCCAGCCGCCAGCCGGCGAACTCGCAGCCCGCGCCTAGGGCGCCGCCGGTGGTCCGCTGCTCGGCCCGGCGCAGCACGGCCCGGACCCGGGCCAGCAGCTCGCGCGGATTGCAGGGCTTGGCCAGGTAGTCGTCGGCGCCCAGCTCCAGGCCGACGATCCGGTCGGTGTCCTCGCCCATGGCCGACAGCATGATGATCGGCGGCGCGGCCTCGGTCGTGGTCAGCCGGCGGCAGACGGCCAGGCCGTCCTCGCCGGGCATCATGATGTCCAGCACGATCAGGTCGACGGGGCCGCGCTCCAGCACGCGCTCCATCTCCTGGGCGTCGGCCGCGGTCTCGACCTTGTAGCCGTGCTTGCCCAGGAAATCGGACACCACGTCGCGGATGCCCGGGTCGTCATCGACCATCAGGATTCGAGCGCCGGCCCCGGCCATATCAGTCGCTAGCTCCATGGGCGCCAGATTGGTCGCCGGCCGTAACGGGCAAATGTCTCACTTGAAACCGAGGTGTCCCAATCGGGATGGGGCGGCTCATCCGTCGGCCAGGACGTCGTCGGCGACGAACGGATTGGTCTTCCGTTCCTGGCCGAAGCTGGACATCGGTCCGTGCCCCGGAACGAAGCGCACGTCGTCGCCCAGGGGCCACAGTTTCCCGGTGATCGCGTCGATCAGATCCTTGAAGTTCCCCCTCGGGAAATCGGTGCGCCCGATGCTGCCCTGGAACAGCACGTCGCCCACCTGGGCGAACCGCGCCTGCCGGTGGAAGAAGACCACGTGGCCCGGTGTGTGGCCGGGGCAGTGGATGACCTCGAACTCGGTCTCGCCCAGCGTCACTGTGTCGCCGTCCTGCAGCCACCGGTCCGGCGTGAACGGCCGGGCCTCGGGCATGCCCCACTTGGCGCCGGAGGTTCCGATGTCGTCGATCCAGAACTGGTCGTCGGGGTGCGGACCCTCGATCGGAACGCCCGTCAGCTCCTTGATCGCCTGCGTGCCGCCCGCGTGGTCCAGGTGGCCGTGGGTGATCCAGATCTTCTCCAGCGTCAGGCCGTTCTCCTCCAGCGCGGCCATCAGCTTGGGGACTTCGCCGCCGGGATCGATGATCGCGGCCTTCATCGTCTTCACGCACCAGACGATGGTGCAGTTCTGCTGGAGCGGGGTGACGGGCGCGATCATCGCGCGGATCGGCAGGGGCGGGGCAGGGGCGTTCATGTCCGCCCTATGATCAAGGGTCGCGGCCCATAAGAAAAGGCCCGGGATCGCTCCCGGGCCTTTCCGTCGTCGTTCGGCCGTCTAGCGGTCCGTGCCCGGCATCGGCGGCACGGGTCCCGGAGGGGCGTCGGCGTCCAGCTCGTGGACCTCGGCCGGCGACCCGTGGGCCACGTGGCTCTTGCGGTAGCCATAGCTGAAGTAAACGATCAGCCCGATGATGGCCCACGCGACGAACATCAGCTGCGTTTCGTGGGGCAGGCTGACGAACAGGTAGACGCAACCGATCGCCGCCAGGGGCGCCACGACCATGATCGCGGGCGTCCGGAACGGGCGTCGGCGGCCCGGATCGGTCCGGCGCAGCACCAGCACTGCGATCGCCACCATGGCGAAGGCGAACAGCGTCCCCGAGTTCGAGATGTCCGCCAGGATCCCCACCGGGAAGAAGGCGGCGAACAGGGCCACGAAGATGCCGGTGATGATGGTGATCACGTGCGGCGTCTTGAACTTCGGGTGGACCTTGGAGAGCACCGGCGGCAGCAGGCCGTCGCGGCTCATGACGAAGAAGATCCGGGTCTGGCCGAACATCATCATCAGGATGACCGAAGGCAGGGCCAGGCCGGCGGCGAGGCCGATCAGGTTGCCGATCTGGGGCCAGCCGATCTCGCGCAGGGTCCAGGCCAGCGCTTCCTTCGAACAGACCACCTTGGTGTCGCCGAGGGCGGCGCAGGCGGCGCTGAGCTCCATGCTGCCGGGCCGCATGGCGGCGCCGCTGGCGTCGAGGACGGGCTGAGCGCCCACCGTGCCGATCACGCCCGAGGCCACCAGGATGTAGAAGATGGTGCAGATCCCGAGCGAGCCGATCAGGCCGATCGGCATGTTCCGCTGCGGATTCTTGGTCTCCTCGGCAGCCGTGGAGACCGCGTCGAAGCCCACATAGGCGAAGAAGATCGAGGCCGCCGCGGCGGACACCCCCGCGAAGCCCAGTGGCATGAACGGGTTGAAGTTCTCCATGCGCATCACCGGCACGGCCAGGACGATGAACAGGACGAGCGCCGCCACCTTGATCGCCACCAGGAAGGCGTTGACCGTCGCCGACTCCCGCGTGCCGATCACCAGCAGCGCGGTCACCAGCAGGGCGATGCCCATGGCCGGAAGGTTGATCATGCCGCCGTCGAAGGGCCCGCGTACGAGCAGGTCGGGTATGTCGATGGCGAGTGCGTTCTCAAGCAGGCCGACGACGTAGCCGGACCAGCCCACCGACACCGCGCCGGCGGCCACCGCGTACTCCAGGATCAGCGCCCAGCCGACCATCCAGGCCAGCAGTTCGCCCATCACCGCGTAGCTGTAGGTGTAGGCCGAGCCCGAGACCGGCACCATGGCCGCCATCTCGGCGTAGCAGAGCGCCGCCACCGCACAGACGAAGCCGGCGATGATGAACGCCAGGATCATCCCGGGGCCGGCCTTCTGGGCGGCTTCCGCGGTCAGGACGAAGATGCCGGTCCCGATGATGGCGCCGATGCCCAGCATCGTGAGCTGGAACGGCCCCAGCGAACGGTGCAGCGATTTCTTTTCAGCCGTCGCGAGAATCGCATCGAGCGACTTTACACGCCACATATTCCCTCCGAGCAGCGGCCCCCGAGCCGCATGGGTAAAATTTGGCGCGACCGTGGCTTGCTTGCGGCCCTCGGGTCAAGCGCCAAGGCCCGAAGCGGTTTCCACATGCCCTGCCGACAGGCTAGAGCCGGGCGAATGCTGCCCGTCCATGAGGCCCTGCCGGAACTTAAGGCGTCGCTCCGCGCCGGGAACGCTGCGGTGCTCGTGGCCCCGCCCGGCGCGGGCAAGACCACCGTCGTTCCGCTGGAGCTCCTGGGTGAGCCCTGGGCGGCGAGCGGCAAGATCATCGTACTTGAGCCTCGCCGGCTCGCCGCCCGGGCGGCCGCTGACCGGATGGCGACCACGCTGGGAGAGCGCGTGGGAAATACCGTCGGCTTCCGCGTCCGGATGCAGTCCAAGGTGTCGCAGGCCACCCGTATCGAGGTCGTAACCGAGGGGGTCTTCACGCGGATGATCCTCGCCGACCCGGAGCTGCCCGGCGTGGCGTGTGTGGTCTTCGACGAGTTCCACGAGCGCAGCCTGGACGCGGATTTGGGCCTGGCCCTGGCGCGCGACGCCCAACGCCTGTTGCGCGAGGACCTGCGCCTGCTGATCATGTCGGCCACCTTGGACGGCGCGGCGGTCGCCCGCCTGCTGGACGGTGCGCCGGTGGTCGAGAGCCTGGGCCGGATGTTCCCGGTCGAGACCCGCTACCTCGGCCGCGACGACCGTTTGCGCATCGAGGATCAGGCCGTCCGCGCCGTCGAGAAGGCGCTGGCCGAGGAGCCCGGCAGCCTGCTGGTCTTCCTGCCCGGCCAGGGCGAGATCCTGCGCACCGCCGAGCGTCTGGCCGAGCGCAACCGCCCCAACGTCGAGATCGCGCCCCTCTACGGCGCCCTCGACCCCCGCGACCAGGACCGCGCCATCGAGCCGGCGCCCCCCGGCAAGCGCAAGGTCGTGCTGGCCACCTCCATCGCCGAAACCAGCCTGACCATCCAGGGCGTCCGCGTGGTCATCGACTGCGGCGTCGCCCGCGTGCCCCGCTACGATCCCGCCAGCGGCCTGACCCGCCTGGCCACCGTCCGCGTCAGCCGCGCCGCCGCCGACCAGCGCCGCGGCCGCGCCGGCCGCACCGAGCCCGGCGCCTGCTACCGCCTGTGGGACGAGGCCGAAACCCGCGCCCTGCCGGCCTACGCCGACCCGGAGATCCTCGACGCCGACCTGTCGGGCCTGGCCCTGGACCTCGCCCGCTGGGGCGCCAAGGATGTGGCCGACCTGGCCTTCCTCGATCCGCCGCCCGCCGCCGCCTTCGCCGAGGCCCGCGCCCTGCTCGAACGCCTGGAGGCCCTGGACCGCGACGGCGTGCTGACCGCCCACGGCCGGGCGCTGGCCGACATGCCGCTGAACCCGCGCCTGGCCCACATGGTGCTCAAGGCGGCGGAGACCGGCCAGGCCCCGCGCGCCGCCCGCATCGCGGCCCTGATCACCGAGCGGGGCCTGGGCGGCCGCGACGCCGACCTGCGCCATCGCCTCGACGGCCTCGAGCGCGACCGTGGCCCGAGGGCTCGCGACGCCAAGGCCCTGGCCGACCGCTGGGCCGGGATGACCGGCAGGCCGGGCAAGGGCGAGGCGCTGTCCGACGGCCTGCTGCTGGCCTTCGCCTATCCCGAGCGCGTCGCCAAGGCGCGCGGCGGGCAGGGGGAGTTCCAGCTGGTCACCGGCCGCGGCGCCTTCGTCGAGCCCACCGACGCCCTGGCGCGAGAACCCTGGCTGGCGGTGGCCGAACTGGGCGGCGGCGATCGGCGCGACCGCATCCTGTTGGCCGCCCCCCTTGAGCCCGCCGAGCTCACAGCCTTCCGGGCTCAGTTCGAGATCGAGGAGCGCCTCGAGGAGAGCGGCGGCGGGCGCCTCCGCGCCAAGCGCCTCACCCGCCTGGGTCGCCTGACGATCCGCGAGGAGATCGACGACAACCCCGATCCAGCCCTGATCGCCCGCGCGCTCGCCGACCGCGTCCGCCGCGAGGGGGTCAAGATCCTGCCCTGGGGCGACGCGGCTACGAGCCTGCGCCAGCGCGCCGCCTTCCTGCGCGCCCGCGATCCCGCCTGGCCGGACCTCTCGGACGCCGCCCTGATCGCCAGCCTCGACGACTGGCTGACGCCGGTGCTGCTGGGCGTCCGGGGCCTCAACGCCCTCAAGCCCGACGTCCTCGACGGTGCGCTCCGCACCCTGGTCCCCTGGGACCTGCAGCGCCGCCTGGACGCCGAGGCGCCCGTCCGCTGGACCGCGCCCACCGGCAACAGCTTCGCGGTCGACTACGCCGCGGAGGGTGGGCCCCGCGTGGACGTCCGCGTCCAGGAGGTCTTCGGCCTCAGCCAGCATCCCACCGTGGGCGGCGCGCCCATCACCATGTCCCTGCTGTCGCCCGGCCACCGCCCGATCCAGACCACCCAGGACCTGCCGGGCTTCTGGAAAGGCTCGTGGAAGGACGTCCGCTCGGACATGCGCGGGCGATACCCCAAGCACGTCTGGCCCGAAGACCCCGCCACCGCCGCACCGACCGCGCGGGCGAAGCCGCGGGGGACATGAAGTCCAAATTCCTCCCCCGTCGGGGGAGGGGGACCGCGAAGCGGTGGAGGGGGTCCTCCCGGACCACCGTGGACGACCCCTCAGTCGGCATTCGCCGACAGCTCCCCCAACGGGGGAGCAGTTCCACCACCCTAGGCGGCCGCCTTCGCGGACCACGTCTTCGGATGCTGGCTCCGCAGGCCGACGGCCATGCGGTTCCAGCTGTTGATCAGCCCGATCAGCAGCGTCAGGTTGACGATCTCGCTCTCGCTGAAGTGCGGCTTCAGCCCCTCGTAGTCCGCGTCCGGCGCGCCGGTCTGCGCCACCAGGGTCAGCGCCTCGGTCCAGGCCAGGGCGGCCCGTTCGCGCGGCGTGTAGAGGCTGGATTCGCGCCAGGCGTTCAGCAGGTACAGGCGCTCCTCCGTCTCGCCGGCGGCGCGGGCGTCCTTGGAGTGCATGTGCAGGCAGAAGGCGCAGCCGTTGATCTGCGAGGCGCGCATCTTCACCAGCTCGTAGAGGCTGTACTCCAGCCCCGAGTTGCGCAGATTTTCTTCGAGCTCGGCCATCTTCTTGATGCCCTCGGGGGCGAGGGCATAGGCGTTCAGTCGGGTCGTCATGGGGAGGTCTCCTTGTTCCTGCCCCTAGGACGCAGGAGGAGCCCGATCTGTGACGCGCCTCAGGGCGTTTTCGGCGCCGGCGGCGTCGGGGTCGGAAGCTCCGCGAGCTGCTTCGCCTGCTCCGCGAGCGTCTTGACCCCCAGCTCGACCCTCACGGCGTCCGGGATCAGGTCGCGGTTGTAGGGCTCCTGCGTCCAGGCGCCCTGGGCCCGCTTGAACTGCGTCCCGTACACCTGGGGCTTGCCCACCTGGTTCAGGTAACGGTCGAGGGTGGCGGAGGCGATCCACAGCGACTCCTTCCGGCCCTTGGCGACGGCGACCATGGCCAGGGTGTGGGCCAGCAGGAAATCGTCGTCCTGGTGGCCGTGTTGAAAGATGAACGCGGCCCCGTGGAAGTCCTCGGCCGTGCGCAGCGCGCCGTCGGCCAGCAGCTTGCGCGTCGCCAGCCGCCGCTGCTCGTCGCGCGCGCCCACCACCTTCCAGTCGATCGTTCCGATCGGGGCCTTCCGGTCGGCCTGGTCCTCCTGGAATATCCGCTGCATCTCGCTGTTGGAGGTCGCGGCCCCAGGCGCCGGCTGCGCCAAGGCGCTCCCGCCCGTCAGCATCACGCAGAAGGCGATGGCGGCCAGGCGCATGGCGGTCTCCGAATCTACGCCGTCGCGGCGTAGATCATGATCCCGGTGGCCACCGAGAGATTCAAGCTGTCCGCCCGCCCGCGCATGGGGATCTTCACGTTCACGTCGCAGAGGGCGGCCATGTCGGGCGTCAGCCCCTGCTGTTCGTTGCCCATCAGCACGATCGTGGGCTTCGCATAGGCCGCGTCGCTGTGCGTGACCTCGGCCGAGAGCAGGGTGCCCACCACCGAGCCGGTCCAGCCGCCGCGCCAAGCCGCGAACGCGTCCTCGGTCGCCTTGACCAGCGGCACGGCGAAGATCGAGCCCATGGTCGCGCGCACCGCTTCCACCGAATAGGGGTCGCAGCACTCGCCCACCAGGATCACCGCCCCGCAGCCGGCGCTGTCGGCCGTGCGGATGATGGTCCCCAGGTTGCCGGGATCGCGCACCCGGTGGAGCGCCACCACGCACCGCGCCACGCCGGGCGTCACCTGGTCCAGCCCCACGAACGTCTGCGGGAACACGCCCACCACCGCCTGCGGGTTTTCCCGCCGCGAGACCTTGGCCAGGATGTCGTGGGTCACCTCGATCACCTGGCCGCGCGCCGCGACCGTGGCCTCCACCGCCTTGCGCATCATCGGGTGATCGGCGGCGTCCGGTCCGTGCATCAGGATCTTCGGCGCGTGGCCGGTGTCGATCCCCTCGATGACGTTCTTCAGACCCTCGGCCACGAACAGCCCGGTCTCGTCGCGCTCCTTGCGCATGTGCAGCGCGCGCACGGCCTTGACCGTGTCGTTGGACAGCGAGGTGATCAGACGCGAACTCATGCGGACCACCGCGCGTAGAAGCTCATGCCGATCGCCCGGTCGCCGCGCTGTTCCTCCAGCGCCAGCTCGCCCCACTCGATCCGTCCGCCGCGGCCCTCCAGCTTCTCCGCCAGTAGCCCCGCCAGCGCCGCGCCGGAGATCCGTTCGGCATAGGCATTGAGAACCAGGAACCTGGCGTTTTCCGAAAGAAGTTGAGCACATAGGCTCGCCATCTCGGGCAGGTCCTCGAACAGCCGCCAGACCTGGCCGTCCGGCCCGCGGCCGTATTTCGGCGGATCCAGGATGATGCCTTCGTAGGTCGAGCCGCGCCGCACCTCGCGCTGCACATACTTCTTGGCGTCCTCGACGATCCAGCGCACCGGCCGCTCCGCCAGGCCGGAGAGCGCCGCATTTTCCCGCGCCCAGGCCACCGCCTTCTTCGACGCGTCCACATGGGTCACCGCCGCGCCGGCCGCGGCCATCACCAGACTGGCGACGCCGGTGTAGCCGAACAGGTTCAGCACCCGCGGCGGCCCGCCGTCGGCATTGGGGCTCGCCGCCCGGACCTGCTTGTCCAGCCACGCCCAGTTCGCCGCCTGCTCGGGGAAGAAGGCCAGGTGCCGGAAGGCTGTGAACCGCCCGTGGAACTTCACCTCGCCCCAGGCCAGCGGCCAGCTCTCCACCGGCCGGTCCTTGAACCGCCAGCGTCCGGCGTCCTCCTCGTCGGAGGGGTCGAAGACCGCGTCGGCCGCCTCCCAGGCGCTGGCGGGCAGGCGCGGCGTCCACAGGCACTGGGGTTCGGGCCGCACGACCTTGTAGGGACCGTACTGCTCCAGCTTCCGGCCATGGCCGGAATCCAGCAGGGCGTAGTCCGCCCAACCGGTGGTGCGCATCACCTCGGACGCCGCGGCGATTTGGGGCGGGCTCATGAGGCGCCCCTTACGCGCAGTGAGAGGCGCGCGTCCAGCCTGCTGACAAAGACTTGTCACACCTGGCGTTTTGGGGTCCGCTAGCAGCGGGGTACGAACTGGGGAGCGTTATGAGTTCAGTGGCGACCGCGACGCGGAAGACCGCGCGCAAGGCCAAGGGCGACGGTCACCTCCGCCGCGCCGAGATCCTGGAGGCGGCCGAGCGCATCTTCGTGGCCGAGGGCTACGAGGGCGCCACCATCCGCAAGATCGCGGACGAAGTCGGCGTGTCCTCCACCGCCCTCTACATGCACTTTCAGGACAAGGCCTGCATCCTGCGCGAGATCGTGGATGCGACCCTGAGCCAGCTGCTCGAACGCAACACCGAGATCGCCGCGCGCCCGCTCGACCCCGTGGTCCGCACGCGGATGATGCTGGACAGCTACATGCACTGGGGCCTGGAACACCCCAACGCCTACCAGCTCGTCTACTGCGCGCCCCAGGTGGCCTCGCCCGACGAAGCGCCCAGCACCTCCGACCTCAGCCATGACTGCTACGAGGCCTTCGCCGGCGTCGTGCGCGAAGTCGCCGCCGCGGGCCGCCTGCGCACCGGCGGCGCCGACTCGGCGGCCCAGTCGCTGTGGATGGCCTGCCACGGCGTGGTCGCCCTGCTGATCACCCGGCCCGGCTTCCCCTTCACCGACCGCGAGGAACTGATGCGGGTCACCCTGGACGGTCTGCTGCACGGCCTGGTCATCGACTGACGCCGGGTCGCCGCCTAAGCTTGGCCAAAAGCCGGGGAGGGCGCGATGACCTTTGCGAAGTGGGTGTTCACGATCGGCGGGATCTGGGGCGTGCTGATCATCGGCTCGCTGTTCTTCCTCGAACCCGTGATCGCCAGCCAGACCGGCCCGCTCAGCCACCCCGACACCTACTACGGCTTCGCGGTCTCCACCTTCGCGATGCAGATCGGCTACCTGGTGATCGGTCGCAATCCGGCCGCCTATCGCCCCTTCATGCTCATCGGCGCCGGCGGCAAGCTGGCCTACGCCGGCTTCTGCTGGGCCCTCTACGCCCAGGGCCGCATCCCCATCACCGTCCCCGCCATCGCCAGCCCCGACCTGCTGCTCGCGGCCCTGTTCGTGGTGGCGTGGGTGAAGACCAAGCCTCAATAAATGCTCGTCATGGCCGGGCTTGTCCCGGCCACCCAGAGACGCAGGCGATGCAGGAAGAAGCGCATCGGCGACGCCGCTATCTTGTCGGCGACATCGGTGCTTCTGGGTGGCCGGGACAAGCCCGGCCATGACGAGAGTACTGTGGAAGGCCTACGGATTGCTCGCCACCGCCGAGGCCGTGGGCGCGTAGTTGTACCCGCCGCGCTTCAGGTCGTTCGACAGGGTGATCGGGGCCGAGCCGCCGTTCGCCTTGGCGCGGTAGACCTGCATGTTCTCCATCACCCGCATGACGTAGTTGCGCGTCTCGGAGAAGGGGATGCACTCGATGAAGTCCAGCGGGTCCTGCCCGCCGGCGCGCGGGTCGCCGCACATGGCGATCCACTGCGGCGGTCGTCCCGGCCCGGCGTTGTAGCCGGCTGCGGCCAGGATGTATGAGCCGGAGAACCCGTTCACCAGCGACCCCAGGAAGCTGGAGCCCAGGCGCATGTTGTAGTCCGGCTCGTAGAGCATCGAGAGGGAGTAGGAGACGCCCATGCGGCGCGCCACGCTGGCGGCCGTCGAGGGCAGGAGCTGCATCATCCCGCGCGCGTCGGCGCCGGAGCGCACGCCCGGGTCGAAGCCGCTTTCCTGGCGGGTGATGCCCAGCACCAGGGCCGGCTCCGGCGCGCCGGCCACTTGTGGCGGCGTGCGGTAGGGATAGGCCCGGTCGGTCAGGATGAAACCCCGCTGGGCCGCGCCGCGCGCCGCCTTCATCGAGGTGTCCTGGTCGCCATAGCCGCGCACGGCGTCGATCAGGAGCGCCGCATCGACCCGGCTGGGCACGATGTCGTCGATGTGCAGGGCGAAGACCCGGAATAGGTCGCGCTGGTTCTGGTCGGCCAGCAGGCGCATGGCCTGGACGACGTCCTGGCCCTCGAACCGGGCGCGCTCGGCCGCGGTGGGGACCGGATCGGCCGGCAGCACCAGCTTCAGGCCCAGCTTCTCGGCCGACAGCTGGCCGTAGAAGGTCGTGATGTGTTCGGCGCCGCGCGAATAGAAGTTTTCGGCCGCCGTCCTGTCGCCCTGCGCCTCGGCGGCGCGGCCCTGCCAGTAGAAGGCCCGCGCCCGGGTGATTGGCGAGGAGCCGATCCGCTCGATGGCGGCGAAATGGCGCCTGGCCGCCGCCGGGTCGTTCAGTTTGCTGAGCGCGATCCAGCCCGCGTAGAACTCCGCCTCGGTGGCGTCGGCGCCGCTGTTCAGCCCCGTGTTGGCCGCGGCGCGGTAGGCCGAGCGCCAGTCGTTGCTGCGGATCGACGACAGGGTGAGCCGATAGCGTTCGTCCCAGACCCGCTCCGCTCCGTCCGAGGTCACGCCGTCGGCGGGGATCGTGGAGAGGGACGCGGCCGCCAGGCTGTCCTGGCCGCGACGGCGCAGGAACGAGGCGCGCTCGAACGCCACGCCGGGGCTGGCCTGGTCCTGGGGCGACAGCTGGTTAAAGCCGGCGTCGGAATTGCCGCGCAGCGCGATGCGGGCCAGGGCCGCGGCCTGGCGGTCGGCGGGCAGCAGGCTCACCACGTCGCGCGCCGCGGGACCCTGGGGCCCGTACAACAGCACGTCTGCCCGGCGGACGTGGTCGTCCACGGTCAGCACATCGCCGAAACGGGTCAGCATCGTGCGCTGGACGTCGGATTCGAAGCTCTTGTCGCGCCACCAGGCGCGAATCAGATTGGACGCGTCGGCCTGGCGGCCCAGGCTGCGGTAGGCCGAAGCCAGGGCCATGGCGCCAGGGGCGCTCTGCGGCTCCTGGCCCGCGAACCATTCGACGATCTGGGCGGGGGTCTTGCCGGCGGTCTCCAGCACCTTCTCGGCGGCGATCTGCCGGCGGGCTCCGCGCGGGAAGCCGTCCAGGTCGCGCCGGGCGGCGTCCAGCTCGTAGAATCCCAGCGACGCGGAGCTCACGTCCACCATCGCCCAGGCGACCAGCTTGCGCGCCACGGGATCGGATAGGCCGGAGATCGCGGACTTGGCGCCGGCGATGTCGCCGCGCTTGGCGGCGGCCATCCCCTGGGCGAACAGGCTCTGGTCGCTGACGCTCAGCGGCTTGGCCACCGTCTGGCGGGGCGCGGCGTAGGGCTGCGGCGCGGCCGGCAGTTGAGGGTCGCCCAACAGCTGGCCGATGGGGTCCGGGGTCTGGGCGTGCGCGACCGCCGTCGCGGCGAGCGCGGCGCAGCCGACCAGCAAGGCGTTGCGAATATTAATGTCCAACAATCTCCCCCCGACTCGGGGATCCACGGAATCGACGTTGCGGGCTAAGCCCGCGCCAACATATTGTCCCGGCAAATCTGAACGTCGCCTCACCAGGCGTGTTCTTCACGGTCTTTTGCACACCCCATATAAGCACACATGTCCGAACCTCTCTTCCGCGGCGTCCTGCCGGCGCTCGTGACGCCTTTCCGCAATGGAGCTGTCGATGAGGACGCTTTCGTGTCCCTCGTCGAACGCCAGATCGCGGGCGGCGTCCATGGGCTTGTCCCCGTGGGCACCACCGGCGAGACCGCCACCCTCAGTCACGAGGAACATCGCCGCGTGGTGGAGCTGTGTGTGCAGACCGCTCGCGGCCGAGTGCCCGTGATCGCGGGCGCCGGTTCCAATTCTACGGCCGAGGCCATCGAATTGGTGCAGCACGCCAAGCAGGTGGGCGCCGACGCGGCCCTGGTGGTCACGCCCTACTACAACCGGCCCAGCCAGGAGGGGCTCTACGCCCACTACGCGGCGATCAACGACGCCGTGCAGCTTCCGGTGCTGGTCTACAACGTGCCGGCCCGCACCAGCGTCGACATCTCCAACGCCACGCTGCTGCGGCTCTCGAAGCTTCCCAACATCGTCGGGATCAAGGACGCCACCGGCGACCTCGGCCGCGCCAGCCTGCAGCGCGTCGAGTGCGGCGAGGACTGGGTGCTGCTGTCCGGCAACGACGACCAGGGCCTGGGCTACATCGCCCAGGGCGGCCACGGCTGCATCTCGGTCACCTGCAACGTGGCGCCCGAACTGGTGGCGCGCATGTACGACGACGCGCTCTCCGGCCAGTGGCAGGGCGCCCTCTACGGCCAGGACCGGCTGATCCGCCTGCACAAGGCGCTGTTCTCCGACGCCTCGCCGGCCCCGGCCAAGTTCGCGATGGCTCAGCTTGGCCTCTGCACCGACGAGGTCCGTCTGCCGATCACCCCCTGTTCCGAGGCCGCCCGCGCCGAGGTGCTGGTCGGGATGCGGGAAGCCGGGCTGATCTGATGGCCGGGAAGCTCATCGCGGAAAACCGGCGCGCCCGGTTCGACTACTTCCTGGAGCAGACGTTCGAGGCCGGCATCGCCCTGACCGGATCCGAGGTGAAATCCCTGCGCGTCGGCCGCGCCAACATCGCCGAGAGCTATGCGGCGGTGGAGGGCAAGGAGATCGTGCTGATCAACGCCGACTTCCCGCCCTACGCCCAGGCCGGCCCGCACTTCAACCACGAGCCGCGCCGGCACCGGAAGCTGCTGCTGAAGCGCAAGGAGATCGACAAGCTGATCGGCGCCGTCCAGCGCGAAGGCCGCACGATCATCCCCACCAAGCTCTACTGGAACGACAAGGGCCTGGCGAAGCTCGAACTCTCCCTCGCCAAGGGCAAGAACACCCACGACAAGCGCGAGACGACAGCGGCCCGCGACTGGCAGCGCGACAAGGCCCGGCTGATGAAGGGCGATCGGAGCCAGTGAATCCGGCCGACATCGAGAGCCTGGAGCGCGCCACCGTCGAAGGCGTCGCCCCGGCGCTGATCGAGGAGATCGAGGGCTGGCTGGTCCCCCTGGACGACGGCGCCATCGGCCGGGCCAAGAGCGCCGTGCCCCTGCGCCACGACCTGGACGCCTCGGCGATCAGCGACGTCGAGGCCGCCTACTGGACCGCCGGCCTCTCGCCCATGTTCCGCGTCGCCGACGTCCCCGGCCTGCAGGGTGTCGCCGACGCGCTGTCGGCCCGCGGCTACGTCCCCGCCAAGCCCACGATCGTGAAGGTGGGCGACGTCGACCGCCTGGCCGCCCTGCGGGACCGGCCCGCCGACCTGCTGGCCCAGCCCGACGAGGCCTGGGGCCAGGTGTTTCTGGGGCCGGGCTTCGATCCCGAGGACGGCGCCAGCCGCGTCGCCGCCCTGACCCGCTCTCCCGACGCCATGTACGCCGCCGCGCGGGAGGATGGCCTGACCGTCGCCGTCGGCGCCGTCACCTTCGGCCACGGCTGGGCGGGCATCCACGGCATGCGCACCGACGCGTCCCGTCGCGGCCGGGGCCTGGCCAGCACCGTGCTCGCCGCCTTGGGCCGCGCCACCCAGGCCCGCGGCATCGACCGCGTCTTCCTGCAGGTGGAGGAAGGCAACGACGCCCGCTCCCTCTACCGCAAGGCCGGCTTCGAAAAGGCGTGGCGCTACCAGTACTGGACGCGGTGAGGGAGCAGCGACGTCCCCCGCGTCTCACTCCGTCCAAATTTGCTCGTCATCCCCGGGCTTGACCCGGGGATCCATGCTTTGGTTGCGCGATCCATTGCGGCCGGCCGCGCGGCGCGGCCTGCTCTCAGCACCTGATCGGCTGCCCGATGGATCCCCGGGTCACGCCCGGGGATGACGAGCAGGAAGGGTGCTACTCCGCCGTCCTACCTACTCCGCCGCCCCCTTTACTCGGCTGCGAGGGGCAGGATCACCGCCTCGCGGCCGCCGCGGACCAGGCCGCCGGGCAGGGCGCCCGTGTGCTCCCCGTCCTCGAAGGTCACTTGGCCGGACTTCACCGTGTAGCGATAGCCCTCGGCCCGCTGCACCAGGCGACGGCCGCCCGCCGGCAGGTCCTGGATGGACTCCGGCCGGAACAGTCGCAGCTTGTCGAAGTCGATGATGTTCACGTCCGCCAGCAGGCCGGGCTTCAGCTGCCCCCGGTCGTTCAGGCCATAGGCCCGCGCCGTGTCGCTGGTCAGCTTGCGCACCAGGAACTCCAGCGGGAACCGGTCGCCCTTGACCCGGTCGCGGGCCCAGTAGCTGAGGATGAAGGTCGGCATCCCCGCGTCGGCGATCACGCCGCAATGAGCCCCGCCATCCGACAGCCCGAACAGCACGTTGGGGTGCTGCATGTTCTTGCGGAAGAAGTCGAAGTTGTAGGTCTGGTAGCCGCCCAGCGGCTGGTAGAACAGCTCGCGGCCGTCGTCGCGGATCAGCAGGTCGTACATCATCTCGAGCGGCGGCACGCCCGCGGCCTCCGCCAGTCCGGCCACGCTGCCGGTGCGGTCGGGCTCGTAGTCCGGCCGCTCGCCCAGCGGGAAGATCCGCCAGAGGAGGCTGCCGCCGAAGGCCACCGCCAGGTCGCCCGCCACGCCTTCGCCCACGGCCGCGCGGATCAGCGGGCTGTCTTCGCTGAGCAACGCCGCGCGGATCTCCGGCGTCTTCATCGCCGCCAGCTTCTCGTCCACCGGCAGGTCGGCCAGCTTGGCCTTCCAGGTGGGGCTGGCCAGGAAGACGTGGAAGTTGGACGTCAGGCCGTGCAGTACGCCCGTCGGCCGCCCCGCGATCTGCGGGCGGATGTCCATGCCCTGGGCGCGGCTCTCCTCGGCGATGTTGTACATCTTGTCGCCTTCGTAGGCGCCGGCCGAGGTGGCCACCAGGGTCACCGGCAGGCCGGTCTGCTCGGCGAAACCCTTCACCCACATCCACTCGTCGTCGTCGCCCAGGTGGTCGGAGACCATCTCGAACACGCCGTGGCGCAGGCCCTTCATGCTGAGGCCCAGCGCCAGCATCTCGTCGGACCCCGCGAAGGTGCCCGGCATGTGGACGCCCTTCAGGTCCTTGTGCAGCAGGGTGCGGCTGGTGGAGAAGCCCAGGGCGCCCGCCTCGACCCCCTCGCGCACGATGGCCGCCATCTCGGCGATCTCGGCGGCGTTGGGCTGGTAGTCGGTGTTGCAGCGGTCGCCCAGCACATAGGCCCGGACCGGCGCGTGCGGCACGTGGGTGCCCACGTCGATCGCCCGCGGCTTGGCCTCCAGGGCGTCCAGGTACTCGGGGAAGCTCTCCCACTTCCAGTCGATCCCCTCGTGCAGGGCCGACCCCGGAATGTCCTCCACGCCCTCCATCAGCTCGATCAGGAAGTTGTGCGCGTCGGGCCGCACGGGCGCGAAGCCCACGCCGCAGTTGCCCATGATCGCGGTGGTCACCCCGTGCCACGACGAGGGGGCCAGCACCGCGTCCCAGGTCGCCTGGCCGTCGTAATGCGTGTGGATGTCCACCCAGCCGGGCGTCACGATCTGGCCCGTGGCGTCGATCTCGCGCCGCGCCGACCCGGAGACCTGGCCCACCTGGACGATCCGATCGCCGTCGATCGCCACGTCGCCCACGAAGGGCTTGCCGCCCGAGCCGTCGACGATGGTCCCGCCGCGGATGATCAGGTCGTGCATCGGATCCTCCCAGATCTCATGTTCCGGAAGGAGGGTGAGCCCGGCGCCGTGGCGGAAGTGAAGGGGATTTTCTGCCTACACCAAGTTCGTCATCCCCGGGCTTGTCCCGGGGACCCAGAAACGCAGACGGAGCGGCATAGCCCGCTGCGGCGCCGAGCCCTTGATCGACCGTCGGCGCGTCTGGATGGCCGGGACAAGCCCGGCCATGACGAGCGGAGAAGGGAGGGAACCCGCCGCCTTCGCCGTGCCCCCGTCAGTTGCCTCGCTCAACGCTTGGCGTGGAGCCGCCGGGACGGATGCAGCAGCGTCGCCAGTTCCGTGTGCGATCCCGTCGCCGCCAGTTTCGCCGGGCTCCGGCCGGAGTCGTCGGGCGCCGAACGGTCCGCGCCCAGCGCCAGCAGACGCTCCGCGACGGCGACGTGGCCCCCGATCGCCGCGTGGTGCAGCGCCGTCATCCCGAATTCCCCACGGGCGTTGACCACCGCCCCAAGGGCGACCAGGTCGCTCACGTCCGCCTCGCTGCCGCGCAAGGCCGCCAGGTGGAGCAGGGTGTCGCCGTCGCTGTTGCGCGACGTCGGGCCATCGAGCGTCACGGCCTCGGGGGTGTCGTCGTAGGCCGACTTGATCTCTTCAAATGTGCGCGAGGTCATGGCCGCTACTTCGCCAGGTCGCGCAGGATCGAGTCGTAGTGGGCGAGGTCCCCGTCGATGGCGCTGATCGGCGCCCGCTCGTTCAGGCCGTGGCTGAACTCGTCGCTGTCCTTCATGAACAGGCCGGAGACGCCGTAGCTCGGCACGCCGGCCGCCCGGAAATACATGCTGTCGGTGGCGCCCGACGCCTGGCTGGGCACGATGGCCAGCCCCGGGAACCGCGCATGCACCGCCTTGGTCACCGCCGCGATCACGTCGGGCCGGAGCGGCGAGGGCGGGCTGTCGATGGAGCCGTCGTCCAGCCGGGTCACCTTCACGCTCGGATCGGCCACCACCTCGGCCAGGGTCTTCTCGACGCTGGCCGATGACGTGCCCGGGAAGATCCGGCAGTTCACCGTCGCCTCGGCCTTCTGGGGCAGGGCGTTGGGCGCGTGGCCGCCGCTCAGCATGGTGGCGACGCACGTGGTGTGCAGGGCCGGGCTCCAGGTGTAGTCGGCCCGGATCGTGGCGATGGCCGCCTTGTCGGTGGGATCAGCCGCGAACTTCGCCAGCGCCTGGCCCACCGGCCCCGCGGTGTTCTTCGCCGCCGCGGCCAGGGCGCCCCGGGTGATCTCATTGTGCATCGTCGGCCATTGATAGGCCTTGAGCTTGTCGATCGCCTTGGCCAGCCGGTAGATCGCATTGGTCGGCGTGGGCCGGCTGGAGTGGCCGCCGGGATCGGTCACGGTCAGGTGGAAGTCCGCGTAGGTCTTCTCCGCGCCCTGGATGCCGAACGACACCGGCGTGCCGTCCTCGTTCAGCCCGCCGCCGCCGCCGTCGATGTTCAGCACCATTTCGGCGCCCTTCAGCCGCTGGGCCAGCACTGCGGTGGTCTTCATGGTGGTCTCTTCGTCGCCCGACAGCGCCAGCACCACGTCGCGCCCCGGCTTCCAGCCGCTCTTGCGCAGGTGGGCCAGGGTGGCGACCATCATCGAGACGTCGAACTTGTTGTCCACGGCGCCGCGGCCGAACACATAGCCGTTCTCCTCGACCGCGGTGAACGGGTCGCGGGTCCAGTCCTTGGGGTCCGCCTCGACCACGTCCATGTGGCCGGAGATCACGATCGGCTTCTTCTTGGGGTCCTTCCCCGGATAGCGGGCGATCAGGAAGGCCGTGCCGGCCATCGGCTCGATGGTGATCTCGGAGGCGGCGTAGCCGCCGGCCACGAGCTTGCCCTTCAGGTACTCCGCATAGGGCACGAACTGGTCGCCGCCCATCACGGTGCGATAGCCGATGCTCGTCTTCAGGATGCCCAACGCCTCGGCGTGGAGGGCAGGGTCCACTTTCGGCGGCGCAGCGAAGGCCGGCGCGGCGAGGGCGGTGGCGAGGAGGGCGGCGATCAGGGCTTTGGGCACTCGGGAATCCACGGAAGCTATAGCGAGCCGCGACGCTACTCGCCGCGTCCGCTATCCGCCATAGGTTCCGTCCATCCGCTTCACCCCGTCCTCGGGAAGCGCCAGCCATTCGGGCTTGGCCGCCACGTTCTGGTGCAGCACCGGCCGCACGCCCGGATCGTCATCCAGGGCCGAGGCGGCCACCGGGAACACCTCATGCGCCTCGGACGGCTCGCCCAGCGGCGAGCCGCAGGTCCCGCAGAACGCCCGCACATGCTTGAACGGCGCCGGCGGCTCGTAGCGCCGGATGTGCTCCGCCCCCGCCAGCAGCCGGAAATCCTCCCGCCGCACCATCAGCACCGCGGCGAACAGGCCCGCCTGCTTGCGGCAGCGCGAACAGTGGCAATAGCTGAGGCTGAGCGGCTGGCCCGTGAGCTCGAAACGCACGGCCCCGCAGAGGCAGCTTCCCCCAATGGGCTTGAAGTCGATCGGTGTCATGCGGCGGAGCTTAGGACAGGACTGCTGACAGGGGTGGCAGCTATCGGCTCTGCCCACTCCCTAAGATCGTCATGGCCGGGCTCGTCCCGGCCATCCAGAAGCACCGATGGTCGTGGTTGATCGCGGCGGCGCCACCGCGGGCCTTTGTATCGCCGCCCGCGTGTCTGGATGGCCGGGACGAGCCCGGCCATGACGGGAAAAGAGGGCCTAGTCGAGCAGCTCCCGCGCCCGCCGGAACACCGCCTCGAACATCTCCGCCGTCAGCCGCCCCGTGTTCGTGTTGAGCCGCGAGCAGTGATAGCTGTTCAGCACGACGTACGGCCCGGCCGGGAACTCCGTCCCATGCCCCGCGATCCCCGCCGAGGCCTTCAGGCCCAGCGCCCGCAGCACATTGCGCCGCGAGACGTCGCCCAGGGTCACGATCACCTTCAGCCGGGGCAGGGCGGCCAGCCGCGCGCTGAGGAACGGCCGGCAGGTCGCTTCTTCCACCGTCTCCGGCTTGTTGCCGGGCGGGGCGCAGCGAACCGCATTGGTAATCATGCAGTCCCTTAAGCGCAGCGTATCGTCCGGCCGCGCCTCGTAGCTCCCGGTGGCGAACCCCGTCTTCAGCAGGGTCTCGTACAGCATCCAGCCCGCCCCATCGCCGGTGAACGGCCGCCCGGTCCGGTTGGCGCCCATGCGGCCGGGCGCGAGGCCCACCACGCACAGCCGGGCGTCCTCGTCGCCGAACGAGGCCACGGCCCCGTTGAACCCGCCGGGCACGGAGATCTTGTTGGCCTCGCGATAGGCCACCAGCCTGGGGCATAGCGGGCAGTCGCGCGGCGCTTCCGGCGCCGCCAGCTCAGGCGTCGGCATCGCGGTCCACGCGCGGGGCCTGGCTCTCGGAGAGGAACTTCGGCAGGCGCGCGGGCCGCCCGATCAGGTCGGCCAGGTCCTGCAGGTCCACGAAATTGTCCGCCTGCCGGCGCAGGTCGTCGCTGACCATCGGCGGCTGCGACTTGATGGTGGAGACCACCGTCACCCGGCTGCCCTTGCGCTGCACCGCCTCGACCAGCTTGCGGAAATCCCCGTCGCCGGAGAACAGCACCATGTGGTCGGCGTGGTCGGCCATCTCCATCATGTCGACGGCGATCTCGACGTCCATGTCGCCGCGGAAGCGCTTGCGGCCGCTGCTGTCGGTATACTCGCGGGCCGACTTCGTCACGAGCTGGTAGCCGTTGTAGTCCAGCCAATCCACCAGCGGGCGGATGGGCGAGTACTCCTCGTTCTCCACCAGGGCCGTGTAATAGTAGGCGCGCACCAGCACGCTGCGCTTCTTGAACTCCTCGAGCAGCTTCCGGTAGTCGATGTCGAAGCCGAGGTTCTTGGCGGCCGAGTAGAGGTTGGCGCCGTCGATGAACAGGGCCAGCCGGTCCGTGGGGTAGAACGTCATCAGCTCGAAAATCCCAGATAGCCTTGGTGACCTGAACGGTGTGGCCGTCGTCGCCCTGGGCAGCAATCTCTCGGGCGACTATGGCTCGTCCGAGGCTCTGCTGGAGGCGGCGCTGACCCGGTTTCCGGCGGTCGGCTTGAAAATCCTGAAGCGGTCGACCTGGTGGCGCTCGGCCGCCTGGCCCGACCCAATGGGTCCTGAGTACCGCAACGGCGTCGCGCTTGTCGAGGCGAGCGACCCGCCTCAAGCGATGCTGGCGTCTTTGCTCGGCATCGAGGCGGCCCTGGGCCGGGAGCGTCAGGGCCGCAACGCGCCCCGCACCCTGGACCTCGACCTCATCGCCCACGGCCGCACCGTGCTGGAGTCCGCCGACCTGACTCTGCCGCACCCCCGCGCCCACCAGCGCCTGTTCGTCATGGGTCCCTTGGCGGAGATCGCCCCCGACTGGGTGCATCCGGTGCTGGGGGAGACCGCCGCGGGGCTGGCCGCCAAGGCCACGGTGGGAAAGGACGCCAAATCCGCCGGTTGAAAATGTCGGGTTGAGCCGGCCCGGGCCGTCCTGGGGTCGGACGCACAACGAGAGGACCGCCATGCGCTTCATGATCATCCGAAAGTCCGACGCCGCCACCGAGGCGGGCGTCCTCCCCACCGAGGACGAGGTGAGGTCGATGATCGACTATCATGAGGAGATGGGCCGCCACCTGAAGATCCTGGCGGGCAACGGCCTGCACCCCACGTCGAACGCCGCCCGCATCAAGTTCACCAACGGCAAGCCCCTCGTCACCGACGGCCCCTTCACCGAGACCAAGGAGATCATCGCCGGCTTCACCATGGTCGAGGCCGACTCCTTCGCCGAGGTGCTGGAATGGGCCCGGCGCTGGCCGGCGACCTGCGGCGAGGCCAACGTCGAGTTGGAGATCCGCCAGGTCTACGAGCCCGAAGAGTTCGACGGCGCCTTCACCCCCGACCTCCAGGACCAGGCCCGGCGGATCGGGCTGGTGGCGACCTAGCTGTCCCGCCAAGGGCGCCTCCAGAGGGGACGGGTCGCACGTGCGACCTATGCGGCGTTGCACAATGGCGCGCGAACCTCTATTTTCGCCGGTTCTATCCTCCGCTTGAGAGACTCCATGGCCCGCGTCACCGTCGAAGACTGCATCCAAAAGGTGCCGAACCGCTTCAACCTCGTGCTGCTGTCGGCGCATCGGGCCCGCGCCGTTTCGGCTGGCGCGCCGATCATGGTCGACCGCGACAACGACAAGAACCCGGTCGTGGCGCTGCGCGAGATCGCCGACGACGTGGTGGACGCCGAGGAGCTCCGCGAGGCGCTGATCGCGTCTCTGCAACGCGTCGACGAGCGCTCGGAAGCCGAGGAAGAGGCCGAAACCCTCGCCCTGCTGGCCGATCCGACCCACATGCAGATGAGCGAGCTGGAACTGGTCCGCGCCCTGCAGAGCGACCGTGACGGCGGCCAGGAGGAGCGGTACTGAGCCCAGAAGGCGCAGAACCACTCCCTAGAGAGGCGGCGACCGCAACCGCCGTCCCGCCTCCTGATACCCTGACGGTCGACGCGCCGCCGCCGGCTGAAGCGCCCATGCAGGCGCCGACCGTGGCCAGCGCCAAGCGGCCCAAGATGCTTCGCCAGTTCGAGCTGATCGATAAGGTCCGCTCGTACGACCCCTCGGCCGACGAGGCGATGCTGAACCGCGCCTACGTCTACGCCATGCGCCAGCACGGGTCGCAGAAGCGGGCCTCCGGCGACCCCTATTTCGCCCACCCCATCGAAGTGGCGGGCATCCTCACCGACTACCGGCTCGACACCGAGACCATCGTCACGGCCCTGCTGCACGACGTCATCGAGGACACCGACGCCACCCGCGAGAAGATCGAGGAACTGTTCGGGGCCGAGGTCGCCGAACTGGTCGAGGGCGTCACCAAGCTGTCCAAGCTGGAGCTCTCCCAGGAACATCTCCGCCAGGCCGAGAACCTGCGGAAGTTCATCCTGGCCATCTCCAAGGACGTCCGCGTCCTCCTGGTGAAGCTGGCCGACCGCCTGCACAACATGCGGACGCTGCACTTCATCAAGCAGGCCGCCAAGCGCGAGCGGATCGCGCGTGAGACGCTCGACATCTACGCCCCGCTGGCCCGCTCCATCGGCGTGCACCGCATCTGCGAGGAGCTGGAGGAACTGGCCTTCGCCCACCTGAACCCGGTGGGCCGCAACGCCATCCTGCGCCGCCTGGAAGTGCTGCGGCAGGAGCAGGGCGGGGCCGTCTCCGCCGTCAGCCAGGAAATCGGCAATCGCCTTGAGGCCGCCGGCGTCCCGGCCCGGGTGTTCGGGCGCGAGAAGCACGCCTTCTCGATCTGGCGGAAGCTGCAGCGCAAGTCGATCGGCTTCTCCCAGCTTTCCGACATCTACGCCTTCCGGGTGATCGTCGACACGGAAGAGGACTGCTATCGCGCCCTGGGCGTCATCCACCGCGCCTGGCCGTCCGTGCCCGAGCGGTTCAAGGACTACATCTCCACGCCCAAGCGCAACAACTACCGGTCCATCCACACCACCGTGGTGGGCTACAAGGGCATGCGCATCGAGATGCAGATCCGCACCGAGGCCATGGACCTGGTGGCGGAAGAGGGCGTGGCCGCCCACTGGAACTATAAGAACAAGTCCTACGGCTTCGACGCCGAGCACCAGAAGGCCGCCGGCGGCCGCGACCCTCTGGTCAACCTGCGCCACCTGGTCCAGGTGCTGGAACACGGCGGCGACGCCGAGGAACTGGTCGAGCACGCCAAGCTCGAGATGTACCTCGACCAGGTTTTCGTCTTCACGCCCAAGGGCCAGCTGGTCAGCCTGCCGCGCGGGGCGATGCCGCTGGACTTCGCCTACGCGCTGCACACCGACCTCGGCGACACCACCGTCGGCGCCAAGATCAACGGCGAGTTGAAGCCCCTGCGCACCGCCCTGGTGAACGGCGACGTGGTCGAGGTGATCCGCGGCGGCAAGCCCGTGGTGCCGCCGGACTGGCGCTCGCTCACCGTCACCGGCCGCGCCCGCTCCGCCATCCGCCGCCACATCCGCCAGACCGAGCGCGAGGAGTTCCTGCGCCTGGGTCGCGCCACGGTCGACCAGGCCTTCGAGGCCGCCGGCAAGAGCCGCAAGGACGTCTCCATGCGTCCGGCCCTGGACCGCTTCGCCGTGGCCTCCGAGGACGAGCTGTTCGACGCCGTGGGCCGCGGCCGCGCCACGCCTTCACAGGTGCTGGAAGCCGTCTTCCCGGGCCTCAAGGCCGCCGAGCGCGAGGCCGCCACGGCGCGCCGCCACATCCAGGAAGGCAAAACCGCCCGGCTCTACGTCCGCGGCGGCGGCCTGACCCCCGGCGTCACCATCCACTTCGGCCAGTGCTGCTCGCCGGTGCCCGGCGACCGCATCGTCGGCATCCTGGAGGCCGACGGCCGGGGCCTGATGGTTCACACCATCGACTGCGAGAAGCTGGCCGAGTACGAGGACCGCGAGGAGCTCTGGCGCGACCTGCAGTGGACGCCCGAGGCCGAGCGCAACGCGATCGCCAGGGCCCGCCTGACCGCCACCATCAAGAACGCCCCCGGCGTGCTGGGCCAGGTTTGCACCATCATCGGCGAGGCCGGCGGCAACATCGTCAACCTGCGCATGCACCACCGGCAGTCCGACTTCTTCGACGTGGACATCGACGTCGACGTCCAGGACGCCCGCCACCTCACCCACATCTCCGCCGCGCTGCGCGCCAACCCCAGCGTCGAAGAGGTCGAACGGACGAAGGGCGAGGTGCGCTAGCTCAGCGGCTGCCGGACCCGCTAGCGAATGTGAATGCTAGAGTCAGGGCAAGCGGCCAAAGACCGAGAGTCCCCAACGTCCACAAGATCACGAGATCTCCGATGCGTAGCAACGCGAGCGCGAGGGAATAGGCGAGGGGTACGACAAAGCTCGCTACGGCGAGGCAACCCGCAACCCACCAGCCAAAGGCAAAGCCGCTCCAAAGAACGAGACCCCATCCAGCGATCGAACCTAGGAATTCCGTGCCATCGACGATGACTCCGATAGCAGGCCAAGCTCCGCGCAATCCCGTCCGTCGCGCCCGTACCCAACGTTGATTCTCAAACTGACAAATCTTGAAGGCCGCAAATAGCAGCCAAACGGCAACTGGAACCGCTGCGATTGAACTTGTCATGCTTCGCCTCCCCAAAAGGGAGGTTCAGTTATGGCAATGCTCTTGTCACTACCCTGAAGCTGTGCGGGCGGAAGCGGGGACGCGGCTTGAACGGATTGAAGTCCCTCAGTCGTCGATCAGCACCACGCCGGTCACGTCCTCGCGGTGGCGCACTTCTTCCGCCCAGTGGCGCAGGATGCCCGTGAGGATGTACGGCGGCACCCAGTCGAAGTCCTCGTGGTGCGCGCCGGCCAGGTAGAGCGGGGTGATCGACTTGTAGTTCTGCTCGATGATCGCCTCGCAGTACGAGCGGATCGTCGAGCGGTCGGTGGAGACCTCGCCCAGCCGGCGGTCCTCGGGGTCGATCCGCGAGCGGCCGACCGGGATCCACAGGGTGGGGTAGGGCTGGTTGTCGATCACGCCCTTCAGCTTGTCCTTGCCCGACAGGTGCAGGCGCAGCGGCCCCACCTTGCGCGTGTAGGCGCCGGTCAGCAGGAAGGCCAGGTCCACCGAGACGATCAGCCGGTTCGGGCTGGCCCAGGAGGTCAGGCGGAAGCCGGTGTCGATCGACGGGCCGACGAACTCCCGAGTAATCGAGGGATTTGCGGGGTTTGCGTAGAATTCCTCGCGGATCTCCGCCTGGCTCAGGATCGGGTCCTGGACGTCGGACCAGGCCGTGCCGCGGCGGAAGAAGATCTCGGCGTTGGGCACCGGGAACAGGCCGATCCAGGCGGTGGACTTCACGTCCAGGTGCTTCGACGCCTCGTCACGGCTGCCGCGGTACTCGTTCAGGGTCGCCAGCCACACGTGCATCAGGGCGTGGGCGTGGCTCAGGCTCTGCAGCTCACAGACGTAGAGCAGCTCGTCGCCGTTGCTCTTCCAGAACTCCGGGGCCGGCAAGCCGTCGTCCAGGCCGCCCGAAAACTCCCGGTATTGCCTCTGAAGAATGTAGTCGAAGTTACGGTAAAACGTGACGATTTCCGGCCGCCACATATGTCGCGACTGCTTGTAGGGGGTCGAGCCGACCATATCCACGCTGAGGAACAGGCGCAGGCGTGGCTTCAGGCCTTCCGGGAAGTCGGGCGGGAAGACCTTCCGCTCGTGCAGCGCCGGGGACTCGGCCATGATCACCCGCCCGCCCGAGCACGCGCCCTGGGGCGGCACGGCGGCGCTGGTGGCGGCGGGATGCCGCCCGGTGACCGTAGATCTGGCGTCCATAGGTGGTGTGAAGAGCCTCGGTTGGCGGCCTGCAGGTTCGGAGGTATCTCCTGCATCCTCTCACCGACTTGTTGCCGAGAAGCGAACGTCCATGAATTCAGAAGAAGTCCTCGACGAGTTCCGCGGCGCCGGCGCGCTGCGGGAAGGCCATTTCATTCTCGCATCCGGTCGCCATAGCGCCATGTTCTTGCAGAAGAATCTGGTCTTCCAGTACGCCGACCGCACCGAGCGCCTGTGCAAGGCGCTGGCCGCGAAAATCGAGGCGCAGTTCGGCAAGCCCGACGTGATCGTGGCCCCCGCGGTGGGCGCGATCATCCCGGGCTACGAGGTCGCGCGCGCCATGGGCGTGCCCTCGATGTTCGTCGAGCGCGAGGACGGCGGCTTCAAGCTGCGCCGCGCCTTCAAGATCGCGCCGGGCGCCAAGGTCGTCGTCGTCGAGGACGTCATCACCACCGGCGGTTCCTTCCGCGAGGCGGTCGAGCCCATCGAGGCGGCCGGCGGCGTGGTGGTCTGCTGCGCCTGCATCGTCGACCGCTCGGGCGGCAGGGCCCAGGTGGGCTGGCCCCTGGTGGCGCTGGCGACCATCGACGTGCCGTCCTACGCGCCCGACGAGATCCCGCCCGAACTGGCCGCCCTGCCGGCGGAGGAGCCGGGCTCCAAGAGGTTGCGGGCATGAGCCGTCTCCGCCTCGGCGTGAACATCGACCACGTCGCCACGGTGCGGAACGCCCGCGGCGAGGGCTATCCCGACCCCGTGCGCGCCGCCGAGATGGCGCTGGCCGCCGGCGCCGACGGCATCACCGCCCACCTGCGCGAGGATCGCCGGCACATCTCCGACGCAGACATCGACGCGCTCGCCGCCATCTGCCGCCGGCGCGGGCGCCCGCTCAACTTCGAGTGCGCCGTGACGCCGGAGATGGAGGCCATCGCGCTCGCCCACCGCCCCCACGCCGCCTGCCTGGTGCCCGAGCGCCGCGAGGAGGTGACCACCGAGGGCGGCCTGGACGTGGTCAAGGGCCACAACGCTATCGCCCCCGTGGTGGCGAGGCTCGTCCAAGCGGGAATCCGCGTCTCGGCCTTCATCGACGCCGATCTCGCCCAGGTGGCCGCCGCCAAGTCGGTCGGCGCCCAGGTGATCGAGCTGCACACCGGCGCCTATTGCGAGGCGGTCCGCGAGCGCCGGCCCCAGGCCGAGGCCCTGCTGGCCAACCTCAGGACCGCCACCGCCGAGGCCCATCGCCTGGGCCTGGAGGTCCACGCTGGCCACGGCATCGACTATGAGACGGTGAAGCCCATCGCGGCGATCCCGGAACTCATGGAGCTCAACATCGGCCACTTCCTGATCGGCGAGGCCATCTTCATCGGCCTCGGCCCCGCGATCCAGCGGATGCGGGCGCTGATGGACGAAGCCCGCGCGGTCAAAGCCGCATGATCCTCGGCCTCGGTTCCGACCTCTCCGACATCCGCCGCATCCAGAACAGCCTCGATCGCTTCGGCGACCGCTTCAAGGACCGCATCTTCACCGAGCTGGAGCGCACCCGCTCCGAGCGCAAGGCCGACGCCGCCGCCAGCTACGCCAAGCGCTTCGCCGCCAAGGAGGCCTGCGCCAAGGCGCTCGGCACCGGCATGCGCCGAGGCGTCTTCTGGCGCGACATGGGCGTGGTCAACATGCGCTCGGGCCAGCCCACCATGGAGCTCACCGGCGGCGCCCTCGTGCGCCTGCAAGAGATGACGCCCCCCGGCATGAAGGCGGTCATCCACCTCACGCTCACCGACGACCACCCCTACGCCCAGGCCTTCGTGATCATTGAGGCCCTGCCTAAGGAGGCTTAGGCTTCCGGCACGACAAACGGGGAAAACGTCATGCGTCGCCTGCTCATCGCCGCCGCCATCCTGGCCCTCGCCACGCCCGCCGCGGCCGACACGCTGCAGGAGCTCACCACCAGGGGGAGCATCCTCACCATCCAGGGCATGGACATCGACGTGACCTACACGCCCGACGGCAAGTTCACCGCCATGGACGGCCAGGTCACCGGTACGTGGCGCATCGACGGCGACAAGCTGTGCACCACGTCCAACTTCGAGCCCACCGAGCAGTGCGTGGCCTATCCCACCGGCAAGAAGTCCGGCGACAGCTTCGACGTCACCGGCCCCCAAGGCACGGCCACCATCAAGATCAAATAGGCTCGCGCCGTCGCGTCTGGCCCGGGTCGTAGAAGAACACCTCGCGCCAGACCTTGTCCCCGCGCCAGGCCTGCCAGGCGATCTCCTCGAAGCTGTTCACGTGCCCCTTCATCGAGGTGAAGGTGAAGCGCCAGTGGATCGCCACCCGGTCGCCGTCGACGATCGGCGGCGCCAGGAGCTCGGTCTTCACCTCCGCCTGCCGGGCCAGCATCTGCGCCTCGCCGGCCATCAGCAGTTCGCGGCCGACGCGCGGGGCGTCCTGGTTCTCCTGCATCGAGGCGTCATCGGCGTACCAGTCGCGGATCGCCTCCACATGGTCGCCGGACAGCACCTGGGCCACGAAGGCGTCCACGGTTTCGCGCGATGGCATGGGGTCGACCTCAGGCGGGGGTGGCGGCGCGGCGCTGGGCGATCCGCGGCCAGAGTGTGTTGATGGCCAGGCCGCCCAGGACCAGGACGGCGGCGGTGAGTTTCCAGTGGGTCAGCGGCTCGTGCAGCAGCACAGCCGAGGCGCCCATGCCGAACACCGGCACCAACAGCGAGAGCGGCGCGATCGTCGCCGCCGGATAGCGCGCCAGCAGCCAGGCCCAGGCCGTGTAGCCGAAGATCGTGTTGCCCACCGACTGCCACAGCACCGCGGCCCAGGCCCCGGCGTCGGCGTGGACGATGGATTGCGACATGGCCGGCCAGCCCTCGAATAGGAAGGCCAGCACGAACAGCGGAGGAGCGGAGAAGATGCTGGCCCAGACCACATAGCTCAGCATGTTCACCGGGCCGGCGGCGCGCGCGGTGGTGTTGCCGCCCGCCCAGGCCAGGGCCGCGAACACCACCAGGCCCAGGCCCAGGGGCGTCACCTCGGCGTTGGTGTGCGCCATCAGCCAGCCCAGGCCGCAGGCGGCCAGCGCCAGGGCGGCGATCTGGTAGCCCTTGATCCGCTCGCCCGCGAGCAGCATGGCGAAACCGATGGTGAAGAACGCCTGCACCTGCACGACGAGACTGGCGAGACCGGGCGAGATCCACTGCGTCATGGCGATGTAGAGCACGCCGAACTGGCCCACCCCGATCAGCACGCCATAGGCCGCCAGGTTCCACCAGCTCACCTTGGGCCGCTTCAGGAAGAAGATCGCCGGCAGCACGGCGAAGGCGAACCGCAGCGCCGCGAAGGTCAGCGGCGGAAAGTCGGCCAGCCCCCACTTGATGACCACGAAATTGGTCCCCCACACCGCCACGACCACCAGGGCCAGGAGCAGGTGCAGCGGGGGCAGGGCGTCGCGGGTCATGCGGCCTACATAGGGGCTGGGGCTTGGCTGTCACCGGTCCATTTCGCGGCGACTGGCCCTTGATCAGCGGTTTGGGCTCAACATCCAGCCCCAACTCTCGTCATGCCCGGGTCAAGCCCGGCCATGACGAGCGGGAAGGGAAGGGATCCCGGCGACCGATCGCCGCCTCTCATATTGTTCACGGGCGCGAAACTTGCTCCTGGGCTAGGGAGCAGTCACGGACGTGGGAATCCGCGTCCGCGAACCGTTGAATCTGGAGCATTTTGGCTCGGGACGTTCCGTCCCGTGCCAAAATGCTCTAGGCACACAGCCGCTTCGGGACACCGTGGCGCCCCAGGGACGACGAATGAGCGAGAATGTGCAGAGCGTGAAGACGCCTGAAAAATCCGGCGCGGTGAACGAGCTGGTCGAGATCTTCAAGACCATCTTCTACGCGCTGCTGATCGCGCTGGTCCTGCGGGTGATCTTCTTCCAGCCCTTCACGATTCCGTCGGCGTCGATGGAGCCGAACCTCTATGAGGGCGACTACATCATCGTCTCGAAGTTCAGCTACGGCTACTCGCACCACTCGATCCCGTTCAGCCCGCCGCTGTTCAAGGGCCGCATCCTGGACAAGGCGCCCGAGCGCGGCGACATCGCCGTCTTCAAGCTGCCCAGCGACAACCGCACCGACTACGTCAAGCGCATCATCGGCCTGCCGGGCGACCGCATCCAGATGAAGGCCGGCCTGCTCTACGTGAATGACAAGCTGGTGCCGCGCGAGGCCCTGTCGCCGGTTCGCGAGGACGTGGGCGGCGGCTATATCCGCGACGTGGCCCGCTTCCAGGAGCGCCTGGCCACCGGCAAGGCCTTCGTCACCCAGGACTTCGGCACGGACGGCGAGCTGGACAACACCGAAGCCTTCATCGTGCCCGAGGGCCACTATTTCGCCATGGGCGACAACCGCGACAACTCCTCGGACAGCCGCGTCAATCCCGCCATCGGCGGCGTGGGCTTCGTCCCGGCCGAGAACCTGGTCGGCAAGGCCCAGATCATCCTGCTGTCGTGGAAGCCCGAGGCCTCGATCTTCAAGCCCTGGACCTGGGTCCTCGACGCGCGGCCCAGCCGGTTCTTCAAAGTCCTCAAATGAACACGCGAGCTGCGGCGGTCGAAGACCTCGAAAGCCGCATCGGCCACACCTTCGCCGACCGCGACCTGCTGGAGCGCGCGCTGACCCACGCCAGCGTGGGCGACGGCGCGCGCGAGGTGCGCCACAACGAGCGGCTGGAGTTCCTCGGCGACCGGGTGCTGAACCTCTGCGCCGCCGAACGGCTGATGGCCCTGGACCCCGACAGCCGCGAAGGGGAGATGTCGCGCCGTCTCGCCAGCCTGGTGAACTACCATGCCTGCGCCCGCGCCGCGGAGCGGGCCGGCCTGCCGCAGGCCATCCGCCTCTCGGCCAGCGCCACCAAGGTGGGCGCCCGCAAGTCCGACGCCGTCCTGGGCGACGCCTGCGAGGCCCTGATCGCGGCCCTCTACATCGACGGCGGGCTGGAGACGGCCAAGGCCTTCTTCGAGAAGTTCTGGGCCGAGGAATTCCTGCACCTGGACGCGCCGCGGTCCAAGGATCCCAAGACCCAGCTCCAGGAGTGGGCTCAAGGGTTGGGCCTGCCGCTGCCGGCCTATGAGGTCGTGGGCCGCACGGGCCCCGCCCACGCCCCGGCCTTCACCGTCGAAGTCCGCATCCAGGGCTTCGATCCCGAACGCGGCGAGGGCGGTTCCCGCCAGGCGGCGGAGAAATCCGCGGCCCAGACCATGCTCCTCAAGCGCGAGGGCGTGGAATCCGAGGCTGAGGCCGAGCAATGACCCCCCCTTCCGAGCTCAAGACTCCTTCCAAGCCCACCCGCGCCGGCTTCGCCGCCATCATCGGCGCCCCCAACGCGGGCAAGTCGACCCTGACCAACCGCCTGGTGGGCGCCAAGGTCTCCATCGTCACCCAGAAGGTGCAGACCACCCGCTTCCCGGTGCGCGGCGTCGCGATCCACGGCGACGCCCAGATCGTGCTGGTCGACACCCCCGGGATCTTCCAGCCCCGCCGCCGGCTGGACCGCGCCATGGTCCGCGCCGCCTGGGGCGGGGCCGAGGACGCCGAGGTCATCGTCCACCTGGTCGACAGCGTGGCCGAACTGGCCGCCGCGACCAAGGAAGGCAAGCCCGCCGACCGCAAGGCCGCCGTCGACGTGCAGTCCATCGTCGAGGGCCTGAAGGCCTCCGGCAAGAAGGCCATCCTGGCGCTCAACAAGATCGACGGCATGCGCCGCGACACGCTGCTGGCGCTGTCGCAGCGCCTGTTCGAGACCGGCGTCTATTCCGAGGTCTTCATGATCTCCGCCGCCGACGGCCAGGGCGTCGACGACCTGAAGGCGCGCCTTGCCGAGCTGATGCCGGAGGGCCCCTGGCTCTACCCCGAGGACCAGACCGCCGACCTGCCGGCCCGCCTGCTGGCCGCCGAGATCACCCGCGAGAAGCTCTACCTCCGCGTCCACGAGGAGCTGCCCTATTCGGCCGCCGTCGAGACCACGGCGTTCCAGGAACACAAGGACGGCGGCGTCCGCATCGAGCAGACCATCTACGTCGAGCGCGAGAGCCAGCGCCCGATCATCCTCGGCAAGGGCGGCCAGACCCTGAAGTGGATCGGCCAGAAGGCCCGCGAGGAACTGATCGAACTCCTGGACCGCCCGGTCCACCTGTTCCTGCACGTCACCGTCGACGAGAAATGGGCCGACAAGCGCGAGTTCTACGGCAACGTGGGTTTGGACTTCGAGGCTTAGCACTCGCTCCTCCCCAGCACCGAAGAGTGCGGGGGAGGGGGACCGCCCGCCGAGCCGCAGGCGAAGAGCGGGGGGTGGAGGGGGCGCGAAGCCCCATCCACCGAGCTTGAGGCCTTGCGCCCCCTCCGTCTCGTCGCGTTGCGCGCCGATCCACCTCCCCCGTCGTCTGCGCGACGGGGGAGGAGCGGGCCTTCGCGAAACGGCGCGGACGCCCTAGGTAAGGACGATGGACCTCGACGCCTACTTCGCCCGCATCGGCTACGCCGGACCCCGCGACGCCAGCGTCGACACCCTGCGCGCGCTCCACGCCCTGCACCCGGCCGCGATCCCGTTCGAGGCCATCGACTGCCTGCTGGACCGCGGGATCGACATCTCGCCCGCCGCGGTCGACGCCAAGCTGATCCACGGCGGCAGAGGCGGCTATTGCTTCGAGCACAACAGCCTCTTCACCCGCGTGCTCACCGAACTCGGCTTCGAGGTCCAGGGCCTGGCCGCCCGCGTCCGCTGGAACGCCCCGCCCGACACCCCGGCCCAGCCGCGCACCCACCACGTGCTCAAGGTCCGCGCCGAGGACCAGGACTGGTTCGTGGACGTGGGCTTCGGCGGCTGCGTGCTGACCGCGCCGCTGCGCCTCGTGGCCCACGAGGTGCAGGTCACCGACCACGACGCCTACCGCCTGCTGCCCATCGACGGCGGCCTGACGCTTGAGGTTCGGCGCGAGGCGGGATGGGTCCCGGCCTACGACGTCTCCCTGACTCCGTGCGTGCCGCGCGACTACGAGATGGCCAACTGGTTCACCTCCACCCACCCCAGCAGCCACTTCCGGGCCAACCTGCTCTGCGCGCTCACGACGCCCGAGGCGCGATACGGCCTGCTGTTCAACCGCCTCACCACGCGCCCGCTGGGCGGCGAGCCGACCCGCGAGATCCTCGACGCCGACGGCATAGAGCGCGTGCTGCGCGAGACCTTCGGCCTGGCCGTTGAACCCTCCTGGCGGCCGATCATCGAGCGCGCCGCGAACGCGCCGGCCCCCTGATGGAGTTTGAAGACGACGCCTTCGTGCTGGCGGCCCGCGCCCATGGCGAGGCGGGGGCGATCGTCGACCTGCTGACCGCCAACCACGGCCGCTACGCCGCCCATGTGGCCGGCGGCGCGTCGCGGAAGATGAAGCCGTTCCTGCAGGCCGGGGCCCAGGTGATCCTGCGCTACCGCGCCCGGGTCTCCGACCAGTTGGGCTCCGCCCAGCTCGAGCCGGTGGGCGAGGGGCCTTCCGCCCTGTTCGACGATCCCCTGGCCCTCGCCGGCCTCGCAGCCGCCGCCGCCGTCGCCGCCGGGGCCCTGCCCGAGCGCGAGCCGCATCCGGGCGCCTACCTGGCCTTCGAGGCCCTGGCCGCCGCCTTCGCGGTCCCGGACATCTGGCCGGCGGTCTTCGTCCGCTTCGAGGCCGGCCTGCTCCAGGACCTGGGCTTCGGCCTCGACCTGTCCAAGTGCGCCTCGACAGGCTCGACGGACGACCTGATCTACGTCAGCCCCCGCACCGGCCGCGCGGTCAGCCGCGGCGCCGGCGAGCCTTACAAGGACCGCCTGCTGGCGCTCCCGCCCTTCATGCTGTCAGCCCAGTCGCGGCTCATGCCCGGCGACGTGGGCGCGGGCCTGGACCTCACGGGCCACTTCCTGGAGGCCTTCATCTTCAACCCGCTGAACAGGCCCCTGCCGCCCGCCCGCCTATGGCTGCTGGACCGCCTGCGCGAGGCGAGCCGGCTCTGACGCCGGCAGGCGCCGTCCCACCACGGCGAAAAACGCCCCGATGTCCTCCAGCCCCACCGTGAGCGGGATCTTCGGCCGCAGGACCTCGCCGTTCCGGAGCGAGATCTCGATGTGCGAGAAGCCGGTGCTGGAGCGCCGGTAGGCCACGCCCTCGATCTCCCGCCAGGGCGTCACCAGGCCGCCGCCGATGCTGATCCCCAGGGCGTCCGCGCGGACGGCGGGGAAGGGGTGGGCCATCGACCACAGCATGGCGCCCGCCATCCCATAGCCGACCAGGGCGCCCGCCAGGCCCCCGATCCAGAACCCGGTCTCGCCCTCGAACGTCAGGGCCGCCGACGCCATGAACCAGATCGCCGAGCCCGTGGCGATGCCGGTCCAGGTCCCGATGTGCAGCATGTGGATCACCGGCGCCGCCGGCCCGAACTCGTAGGCCTGGGGCTCGCGCGGCGGCCAGTGGATCACCCGCCACCCGGCCAGCGCCGCCAGCGGCAGGGCCAGGCACAGCAGGCCCGAGCCGAGGTAGGTCGCCACCGGCTGGCCGCTCAGCATGGCCAGGATGGCGCCAAAGGTCAGGAGCGCGGCGACGATGGCGGCGCTGAGGATGCGCAGGCGGGTGACCATCGGCCCAGTCTGGCAAGTCGCGCTTAAGCGGTCCTGAAACGTCATGGTTTCCGGCCGCCCCCAAGCTCTGCTACAAGCCCGCGCCATGACCCGCGCCGGCCGCAACCAGACGCCTAAGCAACAGCAACGCCACCCCGTGGCGGTGTTTGCGTTTCGGTGTTCGGAAGCCCTGGCCTAGCGGCTCGGATCTTCAGCAACAGACCTTCGCAAACCCCGCTCCGGCGGGGTTTTTGCTGACGCCCCGCCGAGCGCCTGTCCCTAGAGGAGCTCAACCATGCCGCCCCACCTCACAGACGCCGACATCGCCCGCATAGGCCTGGGCGTCGCCGACCGCAGCCTGCCCAAGCCGGAGTGGACGCACGCCGCCCACTTCGCCGCGGCGCTCTGGCTGCTCACCCGCCCCGACACGGATGCGGAGGCCGAGATGCCGGGGCTGATCCGCGCCTACAACGAGGCCACCGGCGTCGCGAACACCGACAGCGCCGGCTACCACGAGACCATCACGCTCGCCTCCCTCCGCGCCGCCCGCGCCTGGCTGGCGGAGCGGCCGGGCGTCCCGCTGAGCGAGGTCCTGGCCGAGCTCCTGGCCAGCCCCCACGGCCGCTCCGACTGGCTCCTCGCCCACTGGTCGAAGGACCGGCTCTTCAGTCCCGCCGCCCGCCGCGCCTGGCTCGACCCCGACCTGCAGCCGCTGGGGTTCTGACATTCCTCCCCCCCTCGGGGGAGGGGGACCGCGAAGCGGTGGAGGGGGTCCTCCACGGCCTTCTGAGCGGACCCCCTCCGTCGGCTTCGCCGCCACCTCCCCCGAGGGGGGAGGAATTGGTGGCCCCGCCAGAAGGCGTCCTCCACAGCCTTTTGAGCGCACCCCCTCCGTCGGCTCCGCCGCCACCTCCCCCGCGAGGGGAGGAACTGGTATCCCCGACCCCTAGTCTTCTGTTCGAACTGCGATTCCCATGGCCACCACCACCGCCCCGCCCCCTCCCGGCGACCGCATCATCGACGAGCCGCTCTCAGAGGCGCTCTCCCGCCGCTACTTGGCCTATGCGCTCAGCGTCATCACCGACCGGGCGCTGCCGGACGTGCGCGACGGCCTGAAGCCCGTGCAGCGCCGCGTGCTCTACGCCATGCGCGAGATGCGGCTGAACCCGGAGAACGCCGCCCGCAAGTGCGCCAAGATCGTGGGCGAGGTGATGGGCGGCTATCACCCGCACGGCGACCAGTCGATCTACGACACCCTGGTGCGCATGGCCCAGTCGTTCGCCCAGCGCTATCCGCAGGTCGACGGCCAGGGGAACTTCGGCAACATCGACGGCGATAACGCCGCGGCCATGCGCTACACCGAGGGCAAGCTCACGGTGGCCGCCACGCTCCTGCTGGACGGGATCGAGGAAGACGCCGTCGACTTCAAGCCCACCTACGACGGCTCCGACACCGAGCCGGTGGTCCTGCCCGCCGGCTTCCCCAACCTGCTCGCAAACGGCAGCACGGGCATCGCGGTCGGCATGGCCACCTCCATCCCGCCGCACAACGCCGGCGAGCTGATCGACGCCTGCCTGCTGCTGCTCGACCAGCCGGACGCCTCCACCGAAGCCCTGATGACCCACGTCCAGGGGCCGGACTTCCCCACCGGCGGCGTCATCGTCGAGCCCCGCTCCAGCCTGCTCTCAGTCTATGAGACCGGCCGCGGCGGCGTCCGCGTCCGCGCCCGCTGGACCAAGGAAGACCTGGGCAAGGGCACGTACCAGATCGTCATCACCGAGATCCCCTACCAGGTCCGCAAGGCCGACCTGATCGAGGGCCTGGCCGAGCTGATCGACGCCAAGAAGGCGCCTCTGCTGGGCGACGTCCGCGACGAGAGCGCCGAGGACGTCCGCGTCGTCCTCGAACCCAAGAGCCGTAACGTCGAGCCCGAGGTCCTGATGGAGAGCCTGTTCAAGCTCTCCGACCTGGAGACCCGCTTCAGCGTCAACCTCAACGTCCTGGACGCCCGCGGCACCCCCGGCGTGATGGGTCTCAAACAGGCCCTCGTCGCCTTCCTCGACCACCGCCGCGAGGTGCTGGTCCGCCGCGCCCGCCACCGCCTGGCCAAGATCGAGGCCCGCCTCCACATCCTCGACGGCCTGATGATCGCCTACCTCAATCTGGACGAGGTGATCCGCATCGTCCGCTACGAGGACAAGCCCAAGGAAAAGCTGATCGAGACGTTCTCGCTCAGCGAGCTCCAGGCCGACGCCATCCTCAACACCCGCCTGCGCCAGCTCGCCCGGCTGGAGGAGATGGAGATCCGCCGCGAGCACGCCGAGCTCAGCGAGGAGCGCGACGGCATCGTCGCCATGCTCTCCAGCGACAAGGCCCAGTGGAAGCTGGTGGGCGAGGGCCTGAAGCACACCAAGGCCGCGCTCAAGGACCTCAACGTCCGCCGCTCCACCTTCGCCGAGGCCCCCCAGATCGACACCGAGGCGGCCCTGGAAGCCATGATCGTGCGCGAGCCGATCACCATCATCCTCTCCGAACGCGGCTGGATCCGCGCCGCCAAGGGCCGCGTCGAGGACCCCTCGGAGCTGAAGTTCAAGGAGGGCGACAAGCTCCAGTTCCTGGTCCCCGCCGAGACCACCGACAAGCTGCTGATCTTCGCCTCCGACGGCCGCTTCTTCACGCTGGCCTGCGACAAGCTCCCCGGCGCCCGCGGCCACGGCGAGCCGCTGCGCCTGATGATCGACCTCGACGACAAGGTCGGTCTCATCGACGTCTTCCCGCACAAGGCGGGCACGAAGCGCATCCTGGCCTCCAAGGCCGGCTACGGCTTCATCCTGCCGGAGGAGGAGGCCATCGCCTTCCGCCGCGCCGGCAAACAGGTCCTGAACGCCGGCGACCCCACCAAAAAGGGCGAGGGCGCCGCCATCTGCCTTCCCGTCGGAAACGCCGACCAGCTCGCCGTCATCGGCGACAACGGCAAGATCCTGGTCTTCCCCGTCGCCGAGCTCCCCGAGATGCCGCGCGGCAAGGGCGTCAAGCTCCAGTCCTACCGCGAAGGCGGCCTCCGCGACGCCCTGGCCTTCACCGAAGCCGACGGCATGACCAGCATCGACCCCTCCGGCCGCACCCGCGCCTGGCCGGAATGGAAAGAGTGGCTCGGCAAACGCGCCGGCGCCGGCAAGCTCGCGCCGAAGGGCTTCCCCGCGACGAAGCGCTTCCGCCCCAAATAACGCGTACCTCCCCCGTTCACGGGGGAGGGGGACCACGAAGTGGTGGAGGGGGCGCTGGGGCCGCCCCAGACCTCTCTACCCCTGCAAGACCGTCTCGCTGTGCGCGTGACACCGCCACCCGTCCGCCCCACGGACCCAGGTCGAGCTGTCGGCGGCCCGCATCTCCTGGCGCTTGCCGTCCATCCTGACCTTCTGGCGCACCGTATAGGCCACGATCGCCACGTCCGGCGCCGGCGTCGACACCTCCACGTCCTCGAAGGCGTAGGACTCCAGCTCCCACGACCCGTCCTCGGTCATGGCCTTCATCTTCGCCTGCGGAATGCTCGACACCCCCCGCGCCCCGGTCACCAGGCTGGTCTCGCCCGACAGCGCGGCCGTCCGCCGGCCGTCCTTCGCCTTGATCGCCTCCCAGTAGGACGTCTCCAGCGCGATCAGCTCGTCGCGGGTGGGGGTCTTGTGCGCGGTCATGGGGATGCTCCCTGGGTCTGGCTCGCCTTCAGCCTTCGGAACCGAACGGAGTGCCGGACGGGGAGGTTCCGACGGCGGAGGTTGGCGGGGGCGTGCTCCCACTGAAGGGCTTCCTGGCGACGAAGCGGTTCAGGTGGACGTTGGGTTCTTCCGGTGTGAACGAATGGAGAACGCGAGAGAGAATCGCGTTATAGGCACCACAACAGTAATGTTGTGTCGTGATACCGACCCTCGTCTCCCTTGCCGGCGTGCCGGACGCCGTGCTCCCGCCCGGCGTCTATTGGGCGACGTTGGCCGAAATCGAGGCAGCGTTTGCGACGACAGAGCATCGCCAATGGTTGTTCGAAGGCATCTTGGATGTCGCAGAGGCGTTGCGAAGGGCAGGCTGCCGAAACATGTATCTCGGAGGGAGTTTCGTGAGCGCGAGGGAGAGGCCGAATGATTTTGACGGTTGTTGGGATCCGACCAACGTGCAGCCGGCGGCGTTGGACCCCCTCTTTCTGAATTTCGACGATGACCGCGCGGCCCAAAAATGGCGGTACCGTGGTGAGATGTTCATCTCCGGCATGAGCACGGGGAGCGGCGGCACCTACTTCGAATTCCTACAGACGCACAAAGAGACCGGTGACGCGGTGGGCATGGCCGAGCGCCACGCGCGCCAACTGGCGCGCTATGCCGAGCTCTCGCTGAGCCTGGCGGAGGACGTGCACGCCTCGGCCGTGGCGGCTACCGACCCCGACCAGAAGGCCCGCCTGGCCAACGGCTTCCACAAGCTGGGCCGGGCCATGCGCCAGTCCATCGCCCTGGAGGCCAAGTTCGTCCGCGACCGGGCCCGCGACCAGCGCGACGCCAACCTCGACGCCGCCGACGCCCGCCGCGCCGCCGTCAAGCGGCGCCAGGACCAAGTGCGCGCCGCCGTCGAGCGGCAGATCTACTGCGAGGTCGAGCCCCACGACGCCCCGGCCTGGCTGGCCGACCTCACTGAACGGCTGGAGGAGGAGGCGCTCTACGACGACTTCGACGACGAGAGCGTCGAGGCCCACATCGACCGCCTCGCCGCCGACCTCGGCCTCACCGGCGAGGCCGTCCGCGACTACGTCCCCCGAAGCCAGCGCCCGCGCTTCCTCGGCCCGCGCCTCGGGGACGGCTCGGCCTTCGCCGACCTGCTGGGCGACGATGACGATGACGACGAGGACGGGGACGAGGACGAGGACGACGCCGCGCCGGACGAGGCGGGCGAGAGCCCCGAGACCCCGCCCGAGCCGCCGCCGCCCGCCTCGACGCCACCTGAACCGGAGGCCGCCCCCGAGCCGGAGCCTCCCCCGGAACCTCCGCCCCCCGATCCGCCGCCGCCCAGGCCGCCGGACCCCGAGCCCTACCTCCCACCCTGGGAGCGCCACCCCAACGGCCACTTCCCCGGCGGCTCCGGCTACTGAGGGTTGGGCGGGTGACTCCGGCGCCCCTCTAATGATCGTCATGGCCGGGCCTGTCCCGGCCATCCAGAAGCACCGATGATCGAGACCGGTCGGGGCCGCGCCGCCCGCGAATCCTTCGGCGCCGCCTGCGTTTCTGGATGGCCGGGACAAGCCCGGCCATGACGAGAGTTCTTTATTGTCGATGCGCCGATGGCGCTCCGCCGCGCCCTAGAGATCGAACCGCGCCGTCCAGCGCGCGCCCTCGGCGGGGAAGCTCAGCTTGGTCTCCGCCCCGGGCCGCCCGGCCAGCGCGCGCTGCAGCAGCCGCACGCCGAAACCCTTGCGGTTCGCCGCGGCGGCGGGCCGGGGGCCGCCGCGCTCGCGCCACTCCAGCGCCAGCCGGCGGCGGCCGTCCTCAGGCTCCACCTCCACCCGCCAGCTCAGCCGCACCTCGCCGCCCGCCGCCGACAGCGCCCCGTGCTTGGTGGCGTTGGTGGCCAGCTCGTGCAGGCACAGGGTGAGCGGCACGGCCGCCTCGGGGTGGATTGACACCGGCGGGCCCTCCAGCACCAGGCGCTCGGCCCCCGCCGGCCGGAACGGCGCCACCGCCCGCTCGGCCAGCCCGTGCAGCGTCACCTCGCCCCAGCCGGCCGCCACCAGGAGGTCGTGCGCCTCGGCCAGGGCCTGCAGCCGGTCGGCGAAGTGGCGGCGCGCCGCCTCGGCGTCGGTGGCGCCGCGGAAGGTCTGGTCGGCCAGGGACTGGACGATGGCCAGGGTGTTCTTCACCCGGTGGTGCAGCTCCTGCTTCAACAGGCGCTCGCCCTCCCGGGCCGCCATCTCGCGCGCCAGCGCCGAGCGCAGCAGCGAGACGATCCAGATCACGAACCCGCTGGAAGCTACGAAGAAGCCCACGCTCAGCACCGCGCGCCGCAACGCCGGCGGATCGCTCGCGGGCGCCAGCATGAACAGCCCGCCCGCGCAGAGCGCCGCCACGCACGCCACGCCCGAGAGCCCGCCGCCGAACACGGTGGCTGCCAGCACCGCCAGCACGAAGGGCCCGAACGGCGCCCCCATGCCGATCCACGGCGCCAGCGCCAGCCGGATCCCCAGCGCCAGCATGGCCACCGCCAGGCCCAGCGCCACCCGCGCCGCGACCCCGCGCGGCTGCCGCGTGATCCTCCGCACCAGGAAATCCGTCAACCGTGCGCCCTCGGCCGCACAAGCGCGGCAGTTGTGGAGCTATCTAAGGGAATGCGATCGATTGCGCACGCGGGCGAGAGGTCGCGGGGCGGGGCGCGCCCTACATCCCCACCCAGGCCCCGCCGTTGGCGTGGATCACCTGGCCCTGCACGAACCCCGCCGCCGGGCTCAGCAGGAAGTCGACCACCGCGGCATAGTCCTTGGCCTCGGTCAGCCGCCCCGACGGGTTGGCCCGCGCGCCGCGCTCCAGCGCCCGGTCGGCGGCCTCCTGGCTCCCGGTCATGCGGGCGACGGACGTGGTCGCCACCAGCCCGGGCGCCACGGCGTTGATGGTGATCCCGCGCGGCGCCAGCTCGGGAACCAGGTAGCGGATCAGGCTCTCGGCCAGCGCCTTGCCGGCGCCGAGCGCGGCGTAGTTGGGCAGGCTGGTCCGCGCTCCGGCGCTGGAGATGAACACCACACCCGAACCCCGCTGGAGCTGGGGCAGGGCCTTCTGGACCAGGTACAGCAGCGACAGCCCGTTGGTCTGGATCGCCCGGGTGAAGGCGGTCAGGTCCGCCTCCAGCAGGGCGGTGGGATAGATGGCGGCGGCGGCGTGGACGATGTGCAGCGGGCCGTGGCCCAGGCCGTCGGTCGCCGCCGCCAGCGTGGCCGCGCCCTCGGGATCGCCCACGTCGGCCTGCACGGCCTGGACGTCGGCGCCCTGGCTCTCCAGCCAGGCCACCGCGGCCCGCGCCGCCGCCTCGTCGCTGTGGTAGCCCAGGACCATCGGCTCCCCGCGCTCGGCCAGGTGTGCGGCGATGGCCAGGCCGATGCCCTTGGTCCCGCCGGTGATCAGGATCGTCATGTCCGCCCCCTTCAGCCCCGCTCGGGCGTGGGGCGCACCCTAGGGCCGTTCGCGCCCAATTCCATTCATCCCCAGTTCAGCCGCCGGGCCGCAATCTCCTCCCATCGACGGCCGCCCGCTCTCCCGTCCCTCGAAAGGGCGGCCTTCGATGAAACAACGACACGCAGCCTAAGGCGGCGCGCCACCTCTCCCGGTGGCGCGCCGTTTTCGCGTGCGCCGGCGGGCAGGGCGCCGGTGGAATTGAACATTGCCGCCCGGGCGAAACCGAGGTCCCATGCCGGCCCCAGCCAGGAGGCTCCGATGGCCGACACCGCCCAGCCCGCGCCCACCGCCGCCTCGACCGACCCGGCCGCGCTCGGTGTCATGCAGGGCTTCCCGCCGCCGGCCGAGCGCACCGTGCGCCTGGCCGACACGACGAGCTGGCGGTTCCCCAACACCCGCTGGAGCTTCAGCCACCAGCGCGAGCTCGCGCCCACCGCCGCGATCCGCCGCGGGCCTGCGTCGCCGTCCGTGCTGCCCTCTGCGCTGCGCGACGACCTCGACGCCGTGGCCTTCACCACCCAGGACGGCCAGCCCATGACCTGGGGCCAGGCGGTGGACGTCAACTTCACCGACGGCCTGGTGGTGCTGCACCGGGGCCAGGTGGTCTACGAGACCTACCGCGGCGCGCTTCAGCCGCACACGCCGCACCTGGCCATGTCGGTGACCAAGTCCTTCGCCGGCCTGCTGGCCGCCATGCTGGTCCACGAGGGCGCCATCGATCCCGCCGCCCTGGTCACGGCCTACGTGCCCGAACTGGCCGGCACGGCCTTCGCCGACGCCACGGTCCGCCACGTGATGGATATGACCACCGGCGTCCGCTACCGCGAGGACTACGTCGACCCCGACGCCGAGGTGCGCTTCTACGGCGTCGCCGCCGGCTTCTCGCCCGCGCCCAAGGGCTACGCCGGCCCGACCACCATCTTCGACTTCCTCAAGACCCTCCAGAAGCAGGGCGAGCACGGTCAGGCCTTCGCCTACAAGACCTGCAACACCGAGGTGCTGGGCTGGATCGTCCAGCGCGTGGCCGGCAAGCCCTTCGCCGAGCTGGTCTCCGAGCGGATCTGGCAGAAGATCGGCGCCGAGGAGGACGGCTACGTCATGGTCGACGCCATCGGGACCGCGCTCTGCGGCGCCGGCCTCAACGTCACCACCCGCGACCTGGCCCGCTTCGGCGAGATGCTGCGCTTGGGCGGCCGCTGCGGCGGCGTCGAGGTCGTGCCCGAGGCCGTGGTCGCCGACATCGCCGGCGGCGCCTCCACGGACGACTTCGCCAAGGCCGGCTACGTGACCCTGCCGGGCTGGAGCTACCGGAACCAGTGGTGGGTCAGCCACAACCGCTTCGGCGCCTATAGCGCCCGCGGCATCCACGGCCAGGTCTGCTACGTGGCGCCGGGCGCCGAGATGGTAGTGGCCCGCTTCGCCTCGCACCCCACCGCCGCCAACGGCAACGGCCCGCTGGATCGGGTGTCGATCCCGTCCTACGAGGCGCTGGCGGAGCACCTCATGCGCGGCTGACGGGCTACTGGGCTTCCAGCTCGGCGATGCGGCGGGCGTAGCGTTCGCCCAGCACCTGTCGGTCCTGGATGTTGGTGCTGCCGTCCTGCCAGTCGGCCTGGGCCTGCTCGATCGCCCGGACGTCGGCCCCGCTGGCCCTGGCCCGCTCCAGCGCCGCCTGCATCCGCCGGTCCAGGATGGCGATGCTGGGATAGCCGCAGACCAGCCGCTCATGCGCGGTCGGCAGGTCGAGGCAGGGGTTGCTGCGGCTGGACGGACGCGGCAGCTCGGCTTCGAGCGCCGGCGCGGCGGGCTCCTCGAGGGGCTGCGTGGGCGACTCCTCCGGCAGGGCGGTGTGGGTCAGCGCCACCGCGATCCGCGGCGCCGGCCCGGCGGTGTTCAGCGCGGCGGACGTCGGAGGCGGCGACTGCCGCGGGTCGAGGCTCAGCCCCCAGGCCACCGCCGCCCCGATGAAGGCGGCCAGCCCCGCCACCAGGGCCATGGGCGCTCGGCGGCGGACGGGCGGCGCGCGGCGCGGCAAGGGCCGAGGCGTGGCCGACATGGGCAGCGGCTGGCCAACCGTCCGCCCCGGACGCGCCGCCAGCTCCGCCTCCAGCTGCCGCGCCAGCGTGTGCTGTCCGCGCGCGCGGGCCAGCTCCAGCAGGCGCTTCACCTCCGGCGCGCTCAACGCGGTGAGTTCAATCCCCAACATGCGACCGCTCGCCTCCCCAAGCGCGGCTCTACCCGCGCCGAGGCTAGCACGGCCCGCGGCGCGCGTCAGGCCATCGCGCGGATCGCCTTCAGCGCGAACTCCACCTCGTCCGGCGTGTTGCGGATCGACGGCGTCAGCCTGACCAGCGGCTGGGCGTACGGCGCCACCGAGCCCAGGATCTTCCACTCCCTGAGCTTCGCCACCGACTGCGCCGGCGTCATGCCCGCCACCTCGAACGAGACGATCCCGGCCGACAGCTCCCGCGAGCGCGGCGTCGCCAGGTTCACGTGCGGCATGGCGGCCAGGCCGGCCTTGAGCTGGTCGGCCAGCTCGGCGGTGCGATCCGCCACCTGCCTGCGGCCCACCCAGTCGTGCAGCACGAACGCGTCGCTGAGCGACCAAATGTGCTCGAACGCCTTGAACCCGCCCGGCGTGAGCAGCGCGCCGGTGCAGTCGCTGGCCGGCGTGCCGTTGATCCAGTCGGAGTAGGCGTTGCGGTCCAGGAACGTCGGGATGGTCGGCGCCATGGCGGCCCAGCCGGCCTTGGTCCCGATCACCACGCCGGTGCCGCGCGGCCCGAAGATCCACTTGTGGCAGCCGGCGAAGAACAGGTCGCAGCCCAGCTCGGCCAAGCCGACGTCCTGGTTGCCGAACCCGTGCACGCCGTCCACCGCCAGCAGGATGCGATCGGCCTCGGCGCGGTCGGCGTTCAGGCGGGCGATCTCCTGGCCGATCGCCGGGATCGGCATCTTCAACCCGTTGGACGAATGCACCCAGGTGAGCGCCACGACGCGCGTGTTGGGCCTGATCTCGCGCGTCACCGCTTGTGCCAGCCCGCCGGCGCCGGCCTTGGCCGGGTCGGGCAGTCGGATACGGCGCACCGTGGCCCCCGTCCGGCTCGACGCCAGCCGCAGCGACTCGTGGGTCACGTAGTAGTCGCGGTCGGTGGTCAGGACCTCCTGCCCGGGCCGCAGACGCAGGCCGTTGTAGACGAGGCCCGCGCCCATGGTGGTGGAGTCGGTCAGGGCCACGTCGTCTGCGGCCGCCCCGAAGTAGCGTCCGACCCGCGCGCGGGCCGCGTTCTGCAGGCGGCGGTTGTTCTGCTCCAGGTATTCGATAGGCGTCTCGTCCAGGGCGTCGCGGTGCCGCGCGATGGCCTCGCGCACCGCCTTGGGGTGAGCGGCGATCAGCATGGCGCTCATGTCGACCCGGTCGGACTTCAGCCCGAACTGCGCACGGACCCGGGCCCAGTCGTTGGCCGCGAAGGCGCGCGGCGGCGAAGGCTGCTGAGCCAGCGACGGTTCCGCCGCGACTGCGCCGCCGGCCGCCAGCGCCAGTCCGCCTGCCTTCAGGAGTTCCCGCCGCCCGATCTGCATAACCCAGCCTCCACGCTCCTAAACATCCGCCGCGGAACGGCGTTCCGAACCGCGGGCCTTAGCTACGAAGCTGCGCCGTGCAGGGATGCGCCCCTTGCGACCAGTGCGCCACGCCGGACGACCAACGCGGATCCATGTGCGGTGCGCCGTTGTTCGTCGTCGACGAACGGCCTAGCTTCCAGTCGGGGCGGGGGCGCCCCCGAGGGGGCAGGTATGAGGCGACGCGTAACGAGCGCCGGTCTGGCGGTGTTGTTGACGGGCGTCGCGGCCTCAGCGCTGGCTCAGCCCGTGCCTCGCACCGCGCCGGTCTCGGGCGCCATCGCAGCGGCCAAGGGCGGCGAGCAGGCCATCCTGGTCACCGAGACCGCCCTTCGCCGCGCCGAGGCGCGCCAGCAGCTCAAGGCCGGCGACACCCTGCGCACCAACGCGGCAGGGACCCTGGCCATCGTCTTCGCCGACCGCACCCAGATCCGCCTGGGCCGCAACTCGGTGCTGCTGGTGAAGCAGGTGAGCGCGGGCGTCCCCTCGGCGCTCCAGCTCCAGCAGGGCAGCGTCTGGGGCCGCAGTCCGCGGCGTAGGGCGAACTTGTCGGTAGAGACCCCGTCCGCTACCGCCGCCATCCGCGGCACCGACTGGGCGCTGACCGTCTCCAATGACGCCACCGCCCTGCAGGTCTTCGACGGCGCCGTGAGCCTGATCAACGGCCAAGGCTCGGTGGACGTCGCCGCGGGCCAGGCCGCCCGCGCGGCGCTGGGCCAGGCGCCGATCCTGGTGGTCCTGACCGACCCGGTGGGCCGCGAGCAGATGCTGTACTTCGTGCGGCGCGAGGACGGCCTGGACCTGCTGGGAGGCCGCAGTCCGGAGTTCACGGCTGCACTTCGCGGCGAGGCCGATCCGCCGCCCCTCGATCCTGCCGATCCGCTCTCCTATGTCGGCCACGGCTTCCTCGCCGCCTATGCGGGTGACCTGCAAGGCGCGCTCACGCTCAGCCGCGACGGCCTCGCGCGCCATCCCGATGAAGCCGCGCTCTACGCGCTGCAGGCACGAACGGCGCTGCTGCTGGGCGACGCCGCCACAGCCGAAGCGGCCGTGGGCCAGGCGCTGGCCCGCAACCCGCGCGACGCGGCCGCCCTGGCCCTGCGAGCCCAGATCAAGGCGGACTACCGCAGCCAGCCGTACGCTGGCCTGATCGATGCCGAGGCGGCCATCGCCGCCGATCCGAACCGCAGCGCGTCCTACGCGATCCTCAGCCAGATCCGCCTGGAGCGCGCGGCCGACAAGGAGGCGCTGGAGGCCATCCAAGCGGCCCTGCAGCGCGATCCTCAGAACCCGGAGCTCCACGCCCGCCACGCCCAGGTCCTGCTGGCCCAGAACCGTGTGCACGAGGCCAAGGCGGCGATAGACCGCTCGCTGGCCCTGGACCCTTCACGGTCCACCGCCCGCGCCGCGCTGGCGCAATACCTGATCGAGACCGGTCAGATCGACGCGGCCCGCGAGGAGGTGCTGGCCGCCAGCGCCGACAATCCCGGCTATGCCCGCGCCCTGACGCAACTCGCCGAGATCGAGTACCGCCTGGGCGACGAGCCGGGCGCCGTGCAGCAGCTCGACGCCGCCGACCGCCTGGATCCCGAGAGCCCGCTGACGCCGGTGGCGCGCACCGCCATCGCCCTGCACAGCTACCGTGTGGACGACGCCATCGCCGGCTCCCGCGAAGCGCTGCGCCGTTTCCAGGCGCGGGGCGGCGTCTACTCCAGCCTCTCGGAGAACCGGATCACCGGCAGCTATGCCGCCCAGGCGTTCCGCTTTGCGGGGCTGGATGAGTGGGCTCGATATTATGGCGACCGGGTCTTCGACAGCTACACGCCCTCCAGCTACTTCGACCAGGCGCTGAACCGGCTGCCGGACCCGACCGTCGTCGCGACCCTGGAGCCGATCGGCTTCGATGTGGCGCTGGGCAAGTCGATCGCGCCGTTGTCGAGTTTCCTCCAGGGTCTGGTTCTGGATCCGCTCGCGGTGACCTATCCCAAGCGGCGGGTGCAGTTCTTCAAAGAGGAGTTCACCGAGGCCAGCGTCGCCGCCGCCTTCGCCCGCGACGACGCGACCCGTCGTCCGTCGGCGTTCGCCACCCTGGACGGCCTGACACACACCCCGTTCCCCATCGCCTACAGCATCACCACCGGCCACCGCGAGACCGACCGCCGCGGCGTCGCGCCGCTGACCGCGCGGGAGGAGAACGCGGAGTACCTGCGCGGCTGGCTGGGGGCGGAGGTCGGCGCCTACGACAACCTCGCCGCCTTCGTGGACCTGGAGCGCCTGGCGACCGACGAGGAGGAGCCGGTGACCGGCCTGCCGGGACGGTCGCGCGGCAAGGACGCGGTGCTGTTCGGGTTCTGGAACCACAAGTTCAGCGACCGCGACCTGCTGACGGTCGGCCTCGGCCATCGCCACCGGACCCGCGACCAGGACGTGGGCGTCGCCGCCCTGATCGACCGCGCGACCCGCTTCACGGTCGCCCACGCCAGCTATCAGAAGAGCCTGGACCGGCTGGACCTCGAGGCCGGGCTGGAGGCGATGCGCTATCGCGCCCGCAGCGACGCCGTCGGGGCGCCCGTGGCGCCGGACGCCAGCCGCACGCGGTTCAACCAGGAACGCGCCTATCTCGACGCCCGCTGGGCGCCCTATGGGCCGCTGATCCTGCAGGGTCAGGTGGCGGTGGTGGACAGCCGCATCCGGCAGGTGGGCGCAGCCTTCTATCCGGTGGCGCGGCTAGGTCCCACCGACGAAACCACCCTCGATTTCAAGCTGAGCGCCGCGTTGGAGCCTCGGTCGGGCCATTGGCTGCGCGCCGCCTTCGCCCGCGAGACCACCAGCGAAGTGGCCTTCACCTTCGCGCCGACCAGCCCAGTTGGCCTGCGCGCGGACTACGCGCCGTCCAACTTTGCCGGGCAGTTCGACAGCGCCATCGTCCGCTGGGAAGGCGAGTGGAGTGCGCGGGTGTTCTCCAGTCTCGAGTACCAGCACCAGGACTTCGACGGTCTGGTGATCCGCACGCCCGACGACCAGTTCCCGCTGGGCTTCGCCGACGCGGAGGTGGACCGTTTCCGCGCCGCGCTCAACATCTGGCCCGGCGGCAATTTCGGGCTGTCCGCCAGCTACGCCTGGTCGGACGGGGAGGGGACGCAGGTCCTGGGCGGCGTTCCGACGCCAAACCGCAAGCTGCCCTATCTGCCGCGCCACTTCGCGCAGACCCAGGTAAGCTGGAGCTCGCCGGCGAGGGTGAAGGTGGAGCTGCGCCAGACCTGGGCCAGTGCGGTGGTCGACTTCTACGGCCAGCGCCGCGGCGCGAGCTTCGTCACCGACGCGAGCCTGGTCTGGGAGCCGTTGGACAAGCGCGCCGAGGTGCGGCTGCTGATCGAGAATCTGTTCGACGCCGGCAAGACCCTGCGGCCGACGGCCGGCCGGCTGGTCGGCGCCGCGGTCGCCTACCGGTTCTGATGCGCGCGGGCCGCCGCCTCACGCTGCGCCTCGCCATCGCGGCGGCGGTCGGATTGGTAGTGATCGCCGCCGCGGGCCTGCGGGTGTTCGAACCTGTCAGCGGCCGGGCGTTCGACCTCCTGTCGTCGATCGCGCCGGCCCATCCGCCGGAGCCCGGCGCCGTGATCGTGACCATCGACGAGCCCAGCTTCTCGGCCGTGGGCCGTCCCTGGCCCTGGCCACGCGACATCCACGCGCAGTTGATCCGCGCCCTGCGCCAGGCGGGAGCCAAGGCCGTGGCCCTGGACATCGTCTTCGCCGAGCCGTCAGACCCCGCCGCCGACGCAGCGCTGGCCTCCGCCGCTGGTCCGGACATCCTGTTCGCCGCCGACGAGACGGTCAGCGACCAGGGCTACGGTTCCACCGTCATCCGCACCGAGCCGATCCCCGACCTGTTGGCGGGCGGAGCGAAGGTCGGCGTCGCCAGCCTGTCCATGGACGGCGACGGCGTGCTGCGACGCATCCCGCGCTATCCCGACGGCTTCGCGGCGGAGCTCGCCCGGATGACCGGGGCCGCAGGCGAGGCGGGGCAGGGCGGGCGGCTGATCCAGCACTTCGGCCCAGCCGGAAGCTATCCGCGCGTCTCCTACTACCAGGCCCTGGACCCGGCCAAGTACCTGCCGCCGGGCCTGCTCAAGGGCCGCGTCGTCGTGGTGGGCCTGGCGCTGCAGACCTCGCCGGAGGCGGGGAAGGGCGGGGCCGACGCCTTCGAGACGCCGTGGACCCTCACCACCCGCCAGCTCACCCCGGGCGTGGAGGTGCAGGCTACGCTCTATGACAACCTGGTCCATCGCCTGGGCATCCGCCCCGCGGCGCTGCCGGTCACGCTGCTCTTCGTTCTGACCTCGGCTCTGCTGGGCTGGCTGGCCACCCGGCCGCAGGCCCCGTTGGCCAAGGCCGGACTGACGCTCGGGGCCATGCTGGCCGGCGTCCTGGCCGCCTGGCTGGCCCTGCGCTTCGGCCGGGTCTGGGTCTCGCCCGTGGAGCCGGCGGCGGCCTTGGCGCTGCAGGCCATCGCGCTCTCGGCCTATGACTTCGCCGTCGAGCAACGCCGCCGGCGCGAGGTCCAGGCGGCGTTCTCCCAGTACGTTGCCCCCGCCGTCGTCGAGCGCCTGATCGCCAACCCGGAGCTGCTGAACCTCGGCGGCGAGACCAAGGAGCTGACGGTCATGTTCGCCGACATACGCGGCTTCACCGGTATCTCGGAGGCGATGAAGGACGACCCGCAGGCCTTGACGCGGATGATCAACGGCATCCTGACGCCGTTGTCCGAGATCGTGATGGCGCACGGCGGCACCATCGACAAATACATGGGCGACTGCGTCATGGCGTTCTGGGGCGCGCCGCTGGACGACCCCGATCACGCGCCTCATGCCGTGGAGGCCGCGCTGGCCATGTTGGCCGCAATGCCCGAGATCAACGCGCGCCTTCGGGCCACGGCCCCGGACCGCGACCTGCCGCCCGTCCGCATCGGCATCGGGGTGAACTCTGGGACCTGCGTCGTCGGCAACATGGGGTCGGAGAAGCGGTTCGATTATTCGGTCCTGGGCGACGCGGTGAACGTCGCTTCGCGACTGGAGAGCCTGTGCAAGACCTACGAGGTGGAGCTGGTGATCGGCGAGGCCACCGCCCGGGCGCTGGCCGGCGTCGAGCTGGTCGAGCTGGACCGCATCGCCGTCCGCGGCAAGCGTGAAACCCTGGCGATCTATACCCCCAAGGCGCTTCGGGAACCGCGCGCTGCTTAGCAGGCTTATCCCGGTCAGGAGGCCCGATGGCGGACGATCCTGCGTTGGCGCGTGACTTCACCGACGGCGACTGGGCCGATGATCCAATCGTCCGCGCCCGGCAGGTCGATGGGCTGATGGTCGGGTCGCCGGCGGACCTGCCGTCGATCGTGGTGCTGGGCGACGACGCCGTCTTCGGCATCCGCCCCATCCGGAGCTCCGCCTAGAACACGCCCATCGCCAGCCCCGCGGCCATGGCGGCGCCCAGCTCCGCGCAGGGCGCGAGTTCCGCCTCGCCCAACGCCTTCTCCGCCAGGATCGCATCGGGCGTCTGCGCGTGGGTTCCGACGATCAGCGGCTCGGCGATGGCCTTGAGCCGCCAGCCGGTGGCGATGCGGGCGAGCTGCCGCGCCGCGCCCGTTCCGTCGCTGCCGGCGGCGATCATCACGGCGTAGGGGCGGCCGTTCAGCCTCTCCAGGACCGGGTAGTAGGTCCGGTCGAAGAACTCCTTCATGGCGCCGGACATTGTCGCCAGGTTCTCAGGGCACGCGAAGAGATAGCCGTCCGCCGCCAACAGGTCGTCCGGCCCGGCGTCGTCGGCAGCCAGGATCCGCACTTCGACCTCCGGCTCACCCGCCGCGGCTCGGGCCGCCGCCTCCGCCATGGCGCGCGCCGCGCCGGTCCTGGAGTGCCAGACAATAAGGAGTCGCTTCATGGCCTGAGGCTAGCGGATTGCCGGCCTGAAACGCACCCGCGCTTGCGCCGGCCCCGCCGGCGCCTCAGCTTGAACCCAACGACTGTTTGGGGGGAAATAGATGCTTCGTACGACGACCCGGCTCGCCGCCGCACTGACCGCTGTCTCGCTGGTCCTGGCGCCCGCCAGCGCCGGCTACGCACAGACCGCGAAGAAGCCCGCCGCGGCGTCCAAGACCGCCGGCCTGTCGCCCGCCGCCAGCCCGGAGGCCCTGGGCTTCGACAGCGCCCGTCTGGCCAGGCTGGACGCCTACATGGCGGGGGTCGTCGCCCAGGGTCGTGTCGCCGGCGCGACCACCCTGCTGGCCCGCCACGGCAAGATCGTCAGCTACAAGACCTACGGGAAGAAAAGCCTGGCCACCGGCGCCCCGATGACGGACGACACGATCTTCCGCATCTATTCGATGACCAAGCCGATCACCGGCGTCGCGATGATGATCCTCTTCGAGGAGGGCCGGTGGCGTCTGGACGATCCCGTCACGCGCTTCATCCCGGAGTTCAAGAACCTGCGCGTCGTGAAGACCGTGAACCCCGACGGCACGATGGTGCTGGAGGAGATGCAGCGCCCGCCGACGATGCGGGAGGTGATGAGCCACACTGCCGGCTTCGGGTACGGCCTTCAGGACGAGCATCCGGTCGATAAACTGTACCGCGAGAAGGGCGTCCTGGGCGCCAACGGCCTCAAGGACATGATCGATCGCACGGCGACCATTCCGCTGGTCTTCCAGCCGGGCACGTCGTGGCGCTACTCCTCGTCTGTCGACATCCAGGGCGCCATCGTCGAGCGCCTCTCGGGACAGACCCTGGGCCAGTTCATGGAGCAGCGGATCTTCAAGCCGCTGAAGATGAACGACACCGCCTTCTTCGTGCCCGCCGACAAGGCCGGCCGTCTGGCGACGTTGTACGTGGGCAATCGCGAGACGCAGAAGATCGAGGAGGCCACGACGCTGTTCGGCAATCCCGCGCCGACCTATCTGGCCGCGCCGACCATGGAATCGGGCGGCGGCGGCCTGGTGGGCACCACGATGGACTATGCCCGCTTCGCCCAGATGATCGCCAACAAGGGCCAGCTGGAGGGCGTGCGTATCCTCTCGCCGGCCTCCGTCGAGCTGATGGGCACGAACGTGATCTCGAAGGACGCCGTCGTGGCGTCCAACGGCAACGGGGTCAGGCGCTTCAACGACGCCGTGGGCTTCGGTCTCGACTTCATGGTGATCAAGAACGCCCGTGAGGCGGGCACGCTCGAAGGCGACGGCACCATCAGCTGGGGCGGCGCGGCCGGCACCTGGTTCTGGGTCGATCCCGAGAACGACCTGATCTTCGTGGGCATGATCCAGCGCCTCGGCGGCACCGGCGGCGACGACCTGGGCGGCATGTCCCGCACGCTGACCTATCAGGCCCTGGTGAACCCGGAGAAGTAGGCCTGATCAACGTCCCGTCGGGTCGAGCCGCATGAGCGTTTTGGCATCGGCCTCGACCACCCGCCCACCGGCGCCGTTCGGCCTCCTGTCGCTCATCGCCGTGGCGATCGGGTGCGGCGTCGCGCACGCGAGTGAGGTCCCGACGGGCGTGTGGGTCCGAAACCCGATCAGCTGGGCCATCGGCGCGTTTGTGGCCGTTCTGATCGCGCGCCTGGCCGGGCCTCGTACGATGTCGGGCTTCCTGGTCGCCGCGCCACTCGGCCTGCTCGCAACCCTGTCCAGCGCGGGGCAGCTCGGTGTCCATCGCTGGCTCGACATCGGACCCCTGCACATCAACGCGGCGCAGGTTCTGCTGCCGCCGGCGATTGCGGCCTGCGCAGCGCCCGGAGCCGGCCGGGTCTGGCCGTGGCCCGCAGCCGCGGCGATCGCGTTGCTGGTCGCCCAGCCCGATGCATCGCAGGCGACAGCGCTCGGCGGCGCGCTGCTGGTGCTGGTCGCGGCCAGCTGCCTGTCGAGGGCGGTGCGAGCGGGCGGGATGCTGCTGATCGCCCTGGCGGTGGCCGCCAGTTGGCTGCGGCTCGACCCCCTCGCGCCCGTGCCTGAGGTCGAAGGCATCATGACCATCGCCTGGGCGATTTCGCCCCCTTTGGCGATCGCCGCCTGGGCGGCTCTCCTGGCGGCGGTCGGGTCCGTCATGCTCGTGAAGCGGCTGAACGCTAACGCAGGCCCGCGCGCGCTATGCGCCTACGCCGCGCTGTCGGCGGTGACGCCCTTGTTCGGGGCCTTCCCGGTTCCGCTCGTTGGCATGGCCATGAGTCCGATCCTCGGTCTTTGGCTCGGCGCGGGCGTGCTTGCCGCCCAGGCGCGTCCGACGTCGGTCAGTACGTATACCCCGGCGGCATCGGCCGGTTGAGGTCCAGGTAGCGGTCGCGCAGGTCGAGCTGGCGGGAGCGCAAGGGCTGGGCCTCGCCGCGGATCAGGATCAGCTGCGGCCGAGACAGGGGCTCGAAAGGGTCGCCGGACCAGATCACCAGGTCGGCGTCTTTGCCGGGCTCCAGCGAGCCCACGCGGCCGGCGACGCCGAAGATCTTCGCCGGATTGAGCGTCACGGCGGCCAGGGCGCCGCTCCGGGTCATGCCGTTGGCCACCGCGATGCCGGCGTTGTACCGCATCTCATGGGCCCGGTGCGCACCGCTGTTGCCCTCGATGGCGACCGTGACGCCGGCGGCCTCCAGCCGCGCCGCGTTCTCCAGGGTCGCGCCCACCGTCTCGAAGCTGGTGGGGCGATTGAGGATGGGGTTCAGGATCACTGGCACGCCGGCGGCCGCGAGTTCCGGCCCCACCCGCCAGGCCTCCGCCGCGCCGGTGAGGATCAGCTTGATCTTCTCCTCGCGAGCCAGCTTGAGCACGGCCCGGATGTCCGAGGCCTTGTTGGCGACCGCGATCAGCGGCATCTGACCATTGACCACCGGGATCAGCGCCTCGAGGTCGGCCCGCGACAGGCTGAGGTCGCGATAGCCGGCGCGTTCGTAGGCGGCCCGGTTGCGCATGTAGGCGCGGACGTCGTCCAGCGCCTCCTTCAGCAGCACATACTCGGCGCCGCGGGCCCCGCCGGCCACCTTGGCGCCGGCGTCGCCGAACGGGGTGACCATGGCGACCTTGGGCTTCAGCAGCATGTCCGAGCCACGGGCCAGCTGGATCACCGCCGCCTGGCCGGCGAACAGGTTGTGGGCGTTCTCGGATGACGGCGCGCCGGAGGTGGCGTGCGCGCCGCTGTCGTCGTGCTCGCCCGCGCCGCCCTGGCCGCCTTCGGCCCGGGGCGTGACCACGGCGCTGGTGATGCCGCCCAGCCGGGCGACGGGGATCACCAGGGAGTCGGGGTTCAGCGCGTACTGCACGTCGAACCCGGCCCCCAGGTCGGGGGTCTTGACGTCGATGTCGTCGCCCACCGCGGAGACTTCCACTGCGCCCAGCATGCTGTTGACCGCCACGAAGCCGGGAGTGAGCACGCCGCCCTTGGCGTCCACGATCTGGGCGCCGGCCGGGGTCGCGGCGCTGGCGCTGACGGAGACGACCTTGCCGTCGCGGACCACGACCGTGCCGTTGGCGATCTCGGCCTTGCCGGGGTTGAGGATGCGGGCGTTGACGATGGCCACCGTGGCGGCCAGGGCGCTGCCCGGGGCGGCGACCAGCGCCGTCGCGGCCAGCAGGGAGGCGAGGCGGCGGATCATCGGCGGCCCTCCTGGCCGAGTTCGAAGTCGGATCTGGACTGGAAGCGCGGATCGGTCCGGTCGTAGGCGAGGCCGCCGTCGATCCAGACCCGCTGGGCGCGGGCGTAGATCGAGAACGGGTTGGCGTCCCAGAGCGTCACGTCGCCCCGCTTGCCGGTCTCCAGCGTGCCAGTCTCGGCCAGGATGCCCAGGGCCTTGGCCGGGTTGGCGGTGATCCAGCGGATCGCCTGGGCCTCGGTGATGTTCAGGCCGGCGGCGCGCCCGGCGGCCAGGGCCTCGGCGGCCTCCTGGTTCAGGCGCTGGATGGTGTCGGGATCGTCAGACTTGATGATCGCGCAGGCGCCGGCGGCCTCGACCAGCGGCACATTGGCCTCGATGGCGTCGTAGAACTCCAGCTTCGAGCCCCACCAGTTGGTCCAGGTGGCGGCGCAGATGTCGTTCTTCGCCAGGATGTCGGCGATCTTGTAGGCCTCGACCGTGTGGTGGAAGGCCGTGATCCGGTAGCCGAACTCCTTCGAGATATCGATCATCTGGGCCATCTCGTCGGCCCGGTAGCAGTGGTTCTGGACGAGGATCTCGCCTCTCAGCACAGCCGTCAGGGTGTCGAGCTGCAGGTCGCGCTTCGGCGGGTCGGCCTTTTCGTTCTTCAACGCCTTGGCGCGGTAGTCGTCCCACTTGCGCGCATAGTCGGCCGCGTTGACCCAGGCGGCGCGATAGCCGGCCACATTGCCCATGCGGGTGGAGGGCGCCCGGCTCTTGCCGCCATAGACCCGCTTGGGGTTCTCGCCGCAGGCCATCTTCAATGTGTAGGGCGCGCCCGGGAACTTCATGTCCTGGACCGTGCGTCCGGGCACGTTGCGCAGCGTGACGCCGCGACCGCCGAACAGGTTTGCCGAGCCCGGCAGCACCAGCAGCGTCGTCACGCCGCCGGCGCGGGCCAGGTTGAAGGTCGGGTCCTGCGGCCAGACCGAATGTTCGGCCCAGACCTGGGCGGTGTTCGGGTCCGTGGCCTCGTTCCCGTCCGAGTGCGCCTGCACCTCGGGCGAAGGATAGACGCCCGCGTGGGAGTGGGTGTCGATCAGGCCGGGCGTGATCCACTTGCCCCGGGCATCCACGGTCTCGTAGCCGGCGGGGACGGCCAGGCCAGCGCCCACGCCGGCGATCCGGCCGTCGCGGATCAGCACCGTGCCGTTCTCGATCTGGGTCCCCGTGCCTGTGAACACGGTCGCGCCCACCAGGGCCACGTTGCGGCCGGGCAGGGGACGGTAGGTGCTGGGGAACGGGTCTTTCGACGCGGCAGGGTCCAAGCCCTTGGCCAGCGGCGTCGCGGCCTGGGACGACGATCCCGATGAGGGGTTCTTGCCCGAGCCCGGCTTGGCGGTGGTGGTGGCGCAGGCGGCGAGGCTTGCGCTGGCGAGCACCGCGAGCGCGGTCCCGAAGGCTTTGTTCACTGGATATCCCCGAACAGACGACGCGATGGGAGGGCTCGTCGCGCCCGGTGTCAAGCGGCGGGCCCCGCGCGCCGCGCCTTGACTTTCGAGGCGCCCCATGCGCCCTTCCGCGCCTCGTAAATCAGCTGATTTCCCCAAGAAAAATGCACGCCTACCGCACTCATACCTGCGGCGCGCTTCGCGCCGCCGACACCGGCAAGACGGTCCGCCTCTCTGGCTGGATCCATCGCAAGCGCGACCATGGCGGGCTGGTCTTCATCGACCTGCGTGACCACTACGGCCTGACGCAGCTGGTGATCAGCCCCGAAACGCCCGGTTTCGCCGTCGTCGAGCGCCTCCGCGCCGAGAGCGTGATCCGCGTGGATGGCGAGGTGCTGGCCCGGTCTGGCGACACGGTGAACCCCAACCTGCCCACCGGCGAGGTCGAGATTCGCGCCGCGCAGATCACGGTGCTGTCGGAAGCCTCTGAGCTGCCGCTGCCGGTCTTCGGCGAGCCTGATTATCCGGAAGAGATCCGGTTGAAGAACCGCCACCTCGACCTACGCCGCGAGACCCTGCACAAGAACATCGTGCTGCGGTCCAAGGTGATCCAGTCGATCCGCAACCGGATGATCGGCCAGGGATTCCTGGAATTCCAGACGCCGATCCTGACGGCCTCGTCGCCTGAAGGCGCGCGCGACTTCCTGGTGCCCTCGCGCCTGCACCCGTCGAAGTTTTATGCGCTGCCCCAGGCGCCGCAGCAGTTCAAGCAGCTGCTGATGGTCTCGGGTTTCGACCGCTACTTCCAGATCGCGCCCTGTTTCCGCGACGAGGACCTGCGCGCCGACCGCAGCCTGGAATTCTATCAGCTCGACGTCGAGATGAGCTTCGTCACCCAGGAAGACGTGTTCGCGGCCATCGAGCCGGTCATGCACGGCGTGTTCGAAGAATTCGCCGACGGTAAGCCGGTGACGCCTTACCCGTTCCCGCGGATTCCCTATCGGGAGTGCATGAGCAAGTACGGCACCGACAAGCCCGACCTGCGCAACCCGATCGTCATGCAGGACGTCTCGGAACGCTTCCGCGGCGGCGGCTTCGGCCTGTTCGCGCGCATCCTGGAAGACGCCAAGAACGCGGTGTGGGGCATCCCGGCGCCGAAGGGCGGCAGCCGCGCGTTCTGCGACCGTATGAACTCGTGGGCGCAGGGCGAGGGCCAGCCGGGCCTGGGCTACATCTTCTGGAGCGAGGACCAGGGCGCCTGGGGCGGCCCGATCGCCAAGAACCTCGGCGCCGAGAAGACCGACGAGGTCATGGGGCAGCTTGGCCTGGGCAAGGGCGACGCCGCCTTCTTCGTCGCCGGCGATCCCAAGGTGTTCGCCAAGTTCGCCGGTTCGGCGCGGACCAAGGTCGGCACGGACCTGCAACTGGTCGACGAGAACCGTTTCGAGTTCGTCTGGATCGTCGACTTCCCGATGTTCGAGATGAACGAGGAGACGAACCGCGTCGACTTCTCGCACAACCCGTTCTCGATGCCGCAGGGCGAGCTGGAGGCCCTGACCACCAAGGACCCGCTCGACATCCTGGCCTACCAGTACGACATCGTCTGCAACGGCTACGAGCTATGCTCGGGCGCGATCCGGAACCATCTGCCGGAGATCATGCTCAAGGCCTTCGAGACCGCCGGCTACGGGCCGGAGGTGGTGGAAGAGCAGTTCGGCGGCATGCTGAACGCGTTCCGCCATGGCGCGCCGCCCCACGGCGGGCTGGCGCCCGGCATCGACCGGATCGTCATGCTCCTGGCTGGCCAGGTCGCGATCCGCGAAGTCATCGCCTTCCCGCTGAACCAGCAGGGGCAGGATCTGATGATGAATGCGCCGTCAGAAGTCGAGGACAAGCAGTTGAAAGAACTGCATATCCGCTTGGCTCCGCCCCTCAAGGCGGGCTAAGCACGCCTCAGCGCGCGAGGATGGTGAAGTAGCGCGGCTCCGCGGGCGGCGCCGGCGGGTGCGGGGCGGCGGGCATGGCCGGGACCATCCGCATCGCCGGCTTCGGCACGTCGTGCCGCATGATCATCCGCACGCCGTTGCACATCCGGACGGCCAGCCCGCGCGGCGCCTTGGTGCGGCTGTCGCCACAGGCGTCATCCATCTGGTCCTGGGTTAGGCCGCGGGCGTTGGACAAGTCGGCGCCGTGCAAGGTGGTGCGCGACAGGTCCGCGTCGCGGAAGTCGGCCCCGTCGAAGTCCGAGCCCGACAGGTTGGCGTTGTCCAGGTCGGCCGAGCGGAACGAGGCGTGGCTGAAGGTCCCGTAGGTCATGGAGGCGCCGGTCAGGTCGGCGTCCTGGAAGATCGCGCCGTGGGCTTCCACCCGGCTGAAGTTGGCGGCCTGCAGGTCGGCAGAGCGCAGGTTCGTGCCGGCCAGGCGGCTGCGGGTGAAGTTGGCGCCGGTCGCCTCGATGTCGACCAGGTTGGCGCGCGACAGATCGGCGCTGTCGAACACCACGCCACGCAGGGTGGCTGAGCGCAGGATGGCGCCGACCAGGATCGCCTTGCGGAAATTGGCGCCCGTGGCCTCGGCGTCCGACAGGTCGGCCCGCGTCAGGTTCGCCGCGCTGAACACCACGCCGTTCGCTTCGCTGGAGCGGAGCTTGGCGCTGGTGAGGTTCGCGCTGGAGAAGTTCGCGCCGGTCATCGCCGAGTCGCTGAGGTCGGCCTTGGTGAGGTCGGCGCCCACGAACACGGAGGCGAGGAACTTGGCGTCGCGCAGGTTGGCGCCCATCATCGAGGCGCCGGAGAAGTTCGCGCCGATGATCCGCGCGCCTTCCAGGTTCCGGCCGGACAGTTCGCACTTCACGCACGAGCCCCCGAACGAGTCCTGACGCCGGATCACCGGCTCGCCCGCCATCGCGCTGCCGGCGATCGGCGCGATCGCGAAAAAGGCGGCGGTGGCGGTCAGAACGCGGGACAGACGCAACATCAGCGGGGCGGTTCCTTGCAGTCTCGCTGTCACCTGTGCCCGCTGGCCCCCCTGGGCGCCACTTAAATCGCGGTAATTTCCAGCGCCTTAGCTGCGACGTTTAGCCCGTCTGGTCCTCGGGAAGCCGGCCGGCGCGGGTCCCACAGGTCTCGCAGATTAGCGCCTGGCCCTTTTTCACGACGGCGATGTCGCCGCAGGTCGCGCAGACCTCGGCCGAGGCCAGGGCGGCCGGCCCTGAGCCCCGGTTCGCCGAGGGCAGGAACACCAGGTTGTCGGGCGCCGCGCCCCGGGCGAAGCCACGGGAGATGAAGCGCGACGCCGGCTGCGGGACGGGTTCGGGTTCCTCGCCCACGACTGCGTCAGCCTTGCCGCGCCCCAGGCCGTCGGCGTTCAGTTCGCCGGGATCGGCGCTGGCGAGCTCGCCCCGACCCAGATAGCTGATCCCCAGCTCGCGGAAGATGTAGTCCAGGATCGAGGTGGCGGACTTCACCGTGTCGTTGCCGGTCACCGTCCCGGCCGGCTCGAACCGGGTGAAGACGAAGGCGTCCACGAACTCGTCCAGCGGCACGCCATATTGAAGGCCGATCGAGATCGCGATCGCGAAGTTGTTCATCAGCGAGCGGAAGGCGGCGCCTTCCTTGTGCATGTCGATGAAGATCTCACCCAACTGGCCGTCGTCGTACTCGCCGGTGTGCAGATAGACCTTGTGGCCGCCGACGCTGGCCTTCTGGATGTAGCCCTTGCGACGGTCCGGCAGCTTCTGGCGGGTGCGCTCGCGCTCGACGATGCGCTCCACGATCCGCTCCTCAGGCTGGCTCGGCGCCGCCGCGCGCGCCGGCAGTTCGGCCACGGGTGGGATCTCAAGGGCCAGCGTGGCGGGACCCGAAGCGCGCCGCACGCGGACCGCCACGTCGCACGCCGCGATCACCGCTTGCACGTCCGCCAGGGCCGCATCCCACGGCAACACGACCTCCAGAACCGGCGGAACGTCCAGGATGGGGGCCAAGGCGGTCAGCATGGCGGCCTCGGCGGACGCGGGCAGCTCGGCCGCGCCGCGCAGCACCAATCGCTGGTTCTCGGTGAGGGCGTCCACACTCGCCAGGCTTTCGGCGCCCAGCACATGGGCCTGGGCCCGAGCGACGTCGTCGGGTTCGAAGCCCGCCAGCGCCAGGACGTCCAGGCCCGGATCGGCGAGCTGCTCGGGGGTGGCGCCCAGGACGTCGCGCAGGAAGCCGTCCCCGACCACGGTGGCCGCGAACGCGCGTGCGAGGTTCCGCACGAAGGGCAGCTCGGCCTCGGCCGCAGCGATCTCCAGGCTGGTGAAGCCGCGCGCAGCCAGGGTCTGGCTGTTCACCCCCGGGGCGTCGGACAGGCTTCGGCTGCCAAGCAATGCGTCGCGGACAGCGGGCAGGTCGGCGCCGGTTGCGGCGATGCCCAGGATCGCTGCCTCGGACAGCACTCGCACGGTCTCGCCATCGGCGGTCTCCGCCACCGTCACTGGGCCGGCCCAGGGCGCGGCGTCCAGCCGGATGCCCAGGCGCAGCGCCAGCTCCGGGTCGCTGACCAAGCCAAGCCGCAGGTCCAGGCCCAGCCCGTCGGCAGCGTCGCGCGCCGCCTGGAACAGGTTGCGGGCCGCCTGGCGGGCCTCCTCGCTGTCGTAGTCGAAGCCGTGGGCGACCAGCCATTCGCCCAGGCCGCCCAGGCCCAGCAGGACCGGCCCCTCGGCCTCGGCGCCCAGGGCCACGGCGGCCAGCTTCACCGTTTCGGCGAACGCCGCCTCGTCGAACGCGTCTTCGCGCCAAAAGGCCATGAGTTCCACACCGCCCGTGGGCAGGGCGGCGGCTTCGGCGATGGCGGCTGCGGCCGCCGCGTCGGGCGCGGCGACGACCCGCCCGGTGGTCCAGGCCGCTCGGACCAGGGCAGGGCCCTCGCCGGACAGCGCCACCACCGGCGTCGATGGCGCGGGCGATGGGGCCGCCCATAGCCACTCGGCCTCGCCGGCGCGGGCCAGTGCGATCGCCTCCAGGATGGTGGTGTCGGCCGCACCGGCGCCGCGGGCCGCCTCCGCCGCGCGGGCCAGGCTGGTGTTGCGGCCAGGGTCGGCGCAGGCCTCCGGCCCGCCCTCGCAACGCAGAACGGCGTCCATCACCGCCTGCAGGCGCAGGCCCAACAGTTCGGCCGCGGCCTGCGCGGCCTCGCGCCCCCGGTGCGCGGCGGTCAGGCGATCCAGCGCCGCCCCGCCCGGCTCCATTACGCTCAACGGTTGGCCGGCTGGCGCCAGCGCCACCGTACCCAGCATCATCGCCTCAGTGATCGCCTCGCGGAACTTGGTGCGGCTCTTTAGGTCCTTGGTGAGGCCCTTGGCCTGGGCCTTGCCGGCCAGCGTGTAGGCGTACGCCAGGATCGCGGCGGCCAGGTCGGTGCGCCCGCCGGCCCAGTCGATCCAGGCCTCGACCCGGGCATTGGTGAAATGGGCGGGCGCCTCGACCTCGGCTAGGCGGTCGCCCAGCTCCAGGATCCGCCCTTCGATTCCCGCGCGCGACGTTTCGCTCATGATGCGGTCCGACTCCCTGACACATGAGCCTAGGCGTCGCTCACCGCTGGGAGCAATAGATGTTGGGGTCGAACGGCCGGTCATCCCCAACATATTGCAGGCGACAGCCGCAACGGCCCACGCTGGACGGTCCGGGGGCGCCCGCCTATAGTCCGGCCGAATTCTGGACCCCAAAGGCCACAGCTTGTCCGTACTGAAGACGATCTTCACCTGGTGGAACGGCGCCACGACCGGCATCCACTTCACCGTCGCGCGCCGGGGCCGCTTCGTCGGCCAGGACGAGTTGGGCAACAAGTACTACGAAGCCCGTGACGATCACGACGCCTACGACAAGGGCCGCAAGCGCCGCTGGGTGATCTACAAGGGCTATGCCGACGCCTCGAAGGTGACGCCCGACTGGCACGGCTGGCTGCGCTACACCTTCGACGAGCCGCCGACGGTCGAGCCGTTCGTGGTGAAGTCGTGGGAGAAGCCCCACCTGCCCAACCTGACGGGCACGATCTACGCCCGGAAGCCCAAGGGCGCGATCAGCCGCGGCGGCGACCGTCAGGTCGCGACCGGCGACTACGAGGCCTGGACCCCGGAATAGCCGTGGGCCCGCGCCGCACCCCGACCCCTCTGCTTCGCCGCGCCGGCTTTCGTCGGGCAGGGTTGGGCGTCGCCGTGGGCGTCTTGCTGACGGGCATTGTCGCGGCCCAGCCCACCGCGCCGCCCGCGCAACTCGCGCCTGCGCCGACCGAGGCGCCGCCCGCGCCGGCGACGGGGGCGCCGGAAGAAGCGCCGCCCGCCACCGTGGCCGCGCCTGCGCCGCTGGTCGCGCCGCCGGTGAAGGCCGATGAGGTCGCTCCCGCCACGGCGCCGAAGGAACAGGTCGCGGAGAAGCCGGTCGCCGCCCCGATCCGCCGCGCCCGATACAACATCGCGGTGCTGCAGGCCCTCGACAAGGTGACGGCCGAGACCTTGCGTTTCGAGGCCGCCGTTGGCCAGCCGGTCCGCTGGAAGGGCCTGGTGTTCACGGTGCGCGCTTGCGAGCGCTCGGCGCCGGACGAAGCGATCGAGGACGCGATCGTCTACCTGACCATCGATTCGCAGCCCCGCCCGCAGCCGGGACGGCCGACGCCGCCGCCGCGCCAGGCCTTCAAGGGCTGGATGTTCGCCGCCTCGCCGGGCCTGAACCCGGTGGAGCACGCCACCTACGACGCCTGGGCGATCAGCTGCAGGGCCGCGGCGCCGGCTCCGACCGTCGCCGCTGCCGAGCCGGCTCGCCCGCCCGCCGCCAAGGCGCCCGCGGCCGCCGAGCCCAAGCTGCTGGAACTGCCGCCCGCCAAGTCGGTGACGCCGCCGCCCAAGATCGTGGCTCCGCCGGCCCCCGCGCCTGAGCCCAAGGCCGCGCCGCCTGTCGAAGCGCCGGCCGTCCCGCCGCCGACGTAGAAGTCCGCCTCGACCGTCAGCGCCTTCGCCAGCCGGCGGTGATAGGCCGCGCGGCCGATCTCCTCGGCCCCGAACTGGCTCAGGTGGTCGGTCATGAACTGGGCGTCCAGCAGCACGAACCCGCCGGCGATCAGGCGCGCGACCAGATGCACTAACGCCACCTTCGAGGCGTCGCGCCGGCGCGAGAACATGCTCTCGCCGAAGAAGGCGCCGCGCAACGAGACGCCGTAGAGCCCGCCGACCAGCTCGCCGTCCTGCCAGCACTCGACGCTGTGGGCCCGGCGAAGCGCGTGGAGCTCCAGGTAAAGGGCCTCGATCGGCCGGTTGATCCAGGTCTCGGTCCGCCCGGGACCGGACGCGGCGCACTCCAGCACCACCTGGTGGAAGGCGGTGTCGAACCGCACCTCGAACGGGTCGCCGCGTACGGTCCTGGCCAGACGCCGAGAGACGTGGAACCGGTCGAGTGGGATCACGCCCCGGCGTTCCGGATCGATCAGGAAGACGCGGGCGTCCTCCCGGGCGTCGGCCATCGGGAACACGCCGCGGGCGTAGCAGTCGAGCAGGTCGCGGGCGTCGAAGGCGGACATCCCTGACCTCTAACGGGCCGCGGCGCGGCGGGAAACGGTCAGCCGCGCCGCGCCGGTCCGGCCGTCATCTAGCTGGCCGCGGCCTGGGCCGCCATCCAGCGTTCCAGCCAGTGGATGTTGTAGTCGCCGGCCAGGATGTCCGGTTGGTGGATCAGGTCCTGGAACAGCGTGATGTTGGTGTCGATGCCGCCCACCACGATCTCGCCCAGGCAGCGGTTGAGGCGCGCGATGCACTCCTCGCGATCCCGGCCATGCACGATCAGCTTGCCGATGAGGCTGTCGTAGTAAGGCGGGATCGAATAGCCGGCGTAGAGGGCGCTATCCATGCGCACGCCCAGGCCGCCGGGCGCGTGGTAATCGGTGACGAGGCCCGGCGAAGGGGCGAAGGTCTTCGGGTTCTCGGCGTTGATCCGGCACTCGATGGCGTGGCCCTCGAAGATCACCTCCGACTGCTTGAACGACAGGGGCAGGCCGGCGGCGATGCGGATCTGCTCGCGCACCAGGTCGATGCCGGTGATGGCCTCGGTGACCGGGTGCTCCACCTGCAGACGGGTGTTCATCTCGATAAAGAAGAACTCGCCGTTCTCGTACAGGAACTCGATGGTGCCGACGCCCAGGTAGCCGATGGCCTTCACGGCATCGACCACGACCTTGCCGATCGCCGCCCGGGCGGCGGAGTCGAGCGCGGGTGACGGGGCTTCTTCCAGGACCTTCTGGTGGCGGCGCTGCAGCGAGCAGTCGCGTTCGCCCAGATGGACGACGTTGCCGTGGCTGTCGGCCACCACCTGGAGTTCGATGTGACGCGGGGTCTGGAGATAGCGCTCCATGTAGACCGCGTCGTCGCCGAAGGCCGCCTTGGCCTCGGAGCGGGCGGTCTGGACGGCCTCGATCAGGTCGTCCTCGGTCTTGGCGACCTTCATGCCGCGCCCGCCGCCGCCGGCCGCCGCCTTGATCAGGACGGGGAAGCCGATCTCCTTCGCCGCGGCGATGGCCTCTTCCTCGGTGGTGATGGCGCCGTCGGAGCCGGGCACCACAGGGATGCCGGCCGCCTTCACCGCCTGCTTGGCGGTGATCTTGTCGCCCATCATGCGGATGTGCTCGGCCTTGGGGCCGATGAAGGTGAAGCCGTGGGCGGTCACGATCTCCGCGAACCGGGCGTTCTCCGAGAGGAAGCCGTAGCCGGGGTGGATGGCCTGGGCGCCGGTGATCTCGCAGGCGGCGATGATCGCCGGGATATGCAGGTAGCTCTTCGCGGCCGGGGCGGGTCCGATGCACACGCTCTCGTCGGCCAGCCGCACCCACATGGCGCTGCTGTCGGCCTCGGAATGCACGGCGACGGTGGAGATGCCCATCTCCTTGCAGGCCCGGTGGACCCGCAACGCGATCTCGCCCCGGTTGGCGATCAGGATCTTGTCGAACATCTGGCTACTCGATGATGGCCAGGGGTTCACCGAACTCCACGGGCTGGGCGTCGTCCACCAGGATCTCCACGATCTTGCCGGCGCGGGGCGCAGGGATCGGGTTCATGGTCTTCATGGCCTCGACGATGAACAGCGTCTGGCCGGCCTCCACCGTATCGCCGACCTTCACGAAGGAGGGCGAGCCGGGGTTCGGCTGCAGGTAGATGGTGCCGACCATCGGCGACTTCACCTCGTCGCCCGCGGCGCGCGCGGGCGCGGCCGGCGCGGCCGGGGCCGCGGGAGCCGCCGCCGAGGGGGCCGGAGCCGCGGCGGCAGGCGCCGGCGCGTAGTGCACGGGCGCCGCGGCCGCGGTCAGCTGCTTGGCGACGCGGATCTTCAGCTCGCCGTGCTCGACCTCGATCTCACTGAGGCCGGTCTCGGTGAGGATGTCCGCCAGCTTGCGCACCAGGCGAGCGTCGAACGGATCGGCAGGCGCCTTGGGGGTGTTAGCCATGTATCGGCCCTTGTCTTCTTTGATATCTAGCGGACCAGCAGGCCCGCGGCGGCCTCGACGGCCAGTTCATAGCTCTTCGCCCCGAACCCGGAGACTAGCCCGGTGGCGGCGAGCGACACGTAGGTCTCTCTCCGGAACGCCTCGCGGGCGGCAGGGTTCGAGAGGTGGCACTCGACGATCGGAATGGAAAGCATCTTCAGCGCGTCGAGAATGGCGATGGACGTATGTCCGTAGGCGGCGGGGTTCAGCACGACGGCCGAGGCCTTTTCGCGTGCTTCCTGGATCCAGTCCACGAGTTCGCCCTCGTGGTTGGATTGCCGGAACACGACCTCATAGCCCAGGGACTTCGCCCGCGCCTCACAGAGGCCACGCACGTCGTCCAGGGTCTGATGTCCGTAAATCTCGGGCTCGCGGGTCCCCAGGAGGTTGAGGTTGGGGCCGCTCAGCACATAGATCGGTTTCGGCATTCGGCTCCGCCGCGCGATTCCGGGCCCTTGTAACGGTCGGCGGCGGACGCCACAAGCAACCCGACAGGAGCATCCGTCTTGCAGTTGACCGTGAATGGAGAGACCCGGGCCTTTTCCGACGTCGCCGACGTGGCGGCGCTGGTGTCGGCGCTGGGCCTCGACACGCGCAAGGTGGCGGTGGAACGGAACCTGGAGATCGTGCCGCGGTCGGCCTATGCGAAGACCTCGCTCGCCGACGGCGACCGGATCGAGATCGTGGCTTTTGTCGGAGGCGGCTGAGATGGACGGGTCCACGCACACGGATGACAGCTGGTCGGTGGCCGGCCGCACGTTCACGTCGCGGCTCATCGTGGGCACCGGCAAGTACAAGGACTACGCGCAGAACGCCGCCGCCGCCGAGGCCGCGGGCGCCGAGATCGTCACCGTGGCGCTGCGCCGGGTGAACCTGTCCGACACCGGCCAGCCGATGCTCACCGACTTCGTGAAGCCCGACCGCTTCACGTACCTTCCGAACACGGCGGGCTGCTTTACGGGGGAGGACGCCGTGCGCCTGCTGCGCCTGGCGCGGGAAGCGGGCGGCTGGAGCCTGGTGAAACTGGAGGTGCTGTCCAACACCCCGCACCTGCTGCCCGACATGGAAGAGACGCTGCGCGCGCTGAAGCTGCTGATCGCCGACGGCTTCGACGTGATGGTCTACTGCTCGGACGATCCGGTCTACGCGAAGAAGCTGGAGGACGCGGGCGCCGCGGCGATCATGCCGGCGGCCGCCCCGATCGGCTCGGGGCGGGGCATTCAGAACCTGCTGAACCTGGGCCTGATCATCGAGCAGACCAAGGTCCCGGTGCTGGTGGACGCCGGCGTCGGCACCGCCTCGGACGCGGTGATCGCCATGGAGCTGGGCTGCGACGCGGTGCTGATGAACACCGCCATCGCCGAGGCCAAGGACCCGGTCCGCATGGCGCGCGCCATGCAGCACGCGGTGATCGCCGGCCGCGAGGCGTTCCTGGCCGGGCGCATGGGCAAGCGCATGTACGCCGACCCGTCGTCGCCGCTGAGCGGATTGATCTAGGGGCGTCCTTCCCGCGGCACGCGGGATGAGGAACCACGAAAAACACGAAAGACACGAAACGGCGCGGCCGGACCCAAGGTGGTGGAGCCTGCTTCGTGTTTTTCGTGTCTTTCGTGGTTCCCAGAGGGCGCTTCGCGCCCGGTCAGGCGGAGCTGCGCCTGACAAACTGTCCGAGGTCGGCGTGCGACGCCATGGGGCGAGAGAAGGTCGCGGCGCCCATGAGCTCGGATCGTCGGTTGCGGGGGCCCGGCACGGTTGGAAGGCCCATGCGGTCCAGGGCGGGCGTCGGGTTGTTCGCGTCCAGCACACCCGCCTTCACCAGCAGCGGATCGGCGGCGATGTCGGCGCGGATGCGGGCCATGGAGGCCTCGACGGCCTCGCGGACCGCCTCGAGGTCGAGCTCCTCGGCCTCCAGCAGCACATCCAGCGCGTCCAGGGCTTCGTCGGAGTCGTCGCGCTCGTATTCGTTCCAGCCGACGCGCTCGGCAGATGGGCGAGGGGCATGGGGTTCCGGGGGCGCGACCGGCTTGGGTTTCGGCGGGGCGGCTCCGCGGTCCTCGCGACGCGCTTCCTGAGCCAGCCGGAATTCCAGCGCCATGGTCTGGCGCACCGCGCGCGACACGCGGTGATAGGCCAAGCCGATCTGCGCCTGGGTCTGGACGTCGTCCGTCGCCAGCATGGCGTCGCTCAGCCGGCGCACCATGACCATGCCGGCCTCGGCCAGCTCCGCCAGGACGCGGCCGTGCCGCTCGCTCATGTCGCCGTCGATGGACATGACCGGGAGTGAAACATGCTGATGCGTCAGAAACGGTCGTACAGGAACCGTCCAGTGACGCTCGGTCGGACGAACGGCGGCAAGGGCCCAGTTTCGACCTCGGGTCCTAGGCGGCTCGCGGATCATGGGGGAACATTCTGGCAACGTGCACGCGCTCCGCCGGACCACTAGATGGGGGGCGCCAGTCGAGCGCTTCGGGATCAGAACGCGCTGAGCAAAAGGAGCCAAACGCCATGACAACCGCGCAGGGCATGCGAACTTTGCTTGGCCAGCAAGCGGAAGCCCTCGTTCGACTCGGGCTGCCCGCGCTGATGGGAATGTCCGATCAAGAGTTTGCGACCAGGATAGATCTGCTCGGGTCGCTACTCGACACGGACCTTGAGGTCGACATCACGGGAAACGTGCCTCTGTGCATCGCCTTCCGGCCCGGGTCCGTCGATCTCGACCAGATGATGTCACGCATCGAGGCCAAATCCGCGAAGGGGGTCGTGGACATGAATCCGCTTTCACCGGACGCGTTCGAAACGATAGATCAGGTGCGCATTCCGCGCGGCGAACTCTACCTGCTGATCGATGTGAACACCGGTCGAGACGCGCTCAACGTGAGCCCTGAAGCTGCGCTGGCCGCGATGAGACGCCACGGCCGAACACCGCTGACACTTGAGGAGGGAGTCGCGCTGACGGCGCAGTATCCCGAACTGCTGACAGACAAGGCCAAGTACAACTGCATCCAGATGCCCGGATCCAGGAAGCGGGGCGATCAGCGCGTGCCGTCCATTTGGTTCAGTCGCGGCGAGCCTCGCCTCGGTTGGTGCTGGGATCGCAACACACACACCTGGTTCGGATCGGCGTCCGCGGGGTTTCGGCTCGGCGATGGGGGCGTGGCGCGCGGACTCGAAGCACCAGAAACCTGAATCTCTCGCTTCGTGCGTGGGCTGCGCAGGCGCCCGCCAAAGCGCCCTGGCTCCGCGTCGAGCGGAGGGAGCGCCGTGGCCGAGCTCTCTCCTCGGATTCCATCTCGCGGGGGCGCGGACGATCATGGGCGGCCCGGACAAGCCGGGCCATGACGTTCCAGATTATAGAGGGCAGTCCGACCTCTTACCGCGCCATGTTCAGCACCTGGACCTGGGTGAATTCCTTCAGGCCTTCCTCGCCCAGCTCGCTGCCGATGCCGGAGAACTTGGCGCCGCCGAAGGGGAGGTCCGGGCGGATGTCCGCGTGCTTGTTGATCCACACCGAGCCGGACTCCATGCCCTCGGCCAGGTCCCAGGCGCGGTCGCTGTCCTTCGACCAGATCGACCCGCCCAGGCCGTAGATCGAGGCGTTGGCGCGGGCCACGGCGTCCTTGGCGTCCGAGTATTTGATGATCGGCATGACGGGGCCGAACTGCTCCTCGTCGACCAGTTGCGAGCCCTCCGCGATGTCGCGCACGACGGTGGGCTGGATGAAGTAGCCCTTGTCGCCCTTGCGGCCGCCGCCCGCGATGACCTTGCCGTCCTTCTTGGCGCTGTCGAGGAAGCCCATGACCTTCTCGAACTGGGCCTTGTTCTGCAGCGGGCCCATCTGGGTGCCCTGTTCCAAGCCGTCGCCGACCACCCAGTTGTTGGCCAGGGTGACGAACTCGTCGCACATGGCGTCGTAGATGCTCTCGTGGACGTAGATCCGCTTGGCCGCGATGCACACCTGGCCGGCGTTCTGCATGGCCGCGCCGAACACCTTGGGCGCGGTCGCCGCGACGTCGACGTCGTCCAGCACGATCAGGGCGTCGTTGCCGCCCAGCTCCAGGGAGATGCGCTTGAGCGCGCTGGCGGCGCTGGCCATCACCTTCTTGCCGGTCTCGGTGGAGCCGGTGAAGCTGATCTTGCGGATGTCCGGGTGCGAGGTCATGGCCCCGCCCAGGTCGTTGTTGTCGGCGATGACGTTGACCACGCCTGGCGGGACCAGGTCGCGGATCAGCTCGCCGAACTTCAGCGCCGTCAGGGGCGTGGTGGCGGCGGGCTTCAGGATCACGGTGTTGCCGGCCAGCAGGGCGGCCGGGACCTTGAAGGCCATCAGCATCACCGGGAAATTCCACGGCACGATGCAGCCCACGACGCCCAGCGGCTTGCGGCGCACCTCCACCCGACTGGTGGCGTCGTTGGAGACCACCTTCGCGGGCAGATCGAGGCTGGCGAAATAGCGGAAGAAGGCCGAGGCGCCATAGACCTCGCCGGTGGCGTCGCCCAGCGGCTTGCCCTGTTCCAGGGTCAGCAGGCGCGCGAGCTCGGGCGCGTTGGCCTGGAGGACGTCGGCGATGGCCACCAGCACCTTGCGGCGCTCGTCCATCGAGGTGGCGCTCCAGGCGGGGAAGGCGGCCTTGGCCGCGGCCACGGCCTGGTCCAGCTGGGCGACGGAGGCCCGGGCGCAGGTGGCCACCAGCTCCTCGGTGGACGGATTGATCACGTCCAGGGTGGCGTCGCCGTCGACCAGGGCGCCGTTGATGAGCAGCTTGTATCCGGACATGAGGTCCTCCCGTTTTCTTGGGAGGCACGCAACGCCCCTTACGCAGGGGCGGTCAAGCGGCGCCCTTCCTCTCCTGCTGCGCGGGAAAGGAAGGGGCGCTCAAGCGGCCTGGGCGCGCACCCGCTGGACGTCGGCGTCGGGCGAGACGCCCACAGCCTGCAGCATGGCGGTGCGGTCCGGGGCGCCCAGGACGGGGTAGAGGTCGGCGTTGGCGGCCTTGCCCCGCGCCCACACCCTGACGATCTTGGCCAGGTTCCGGGGCCGCTTCAGCCAGGCCTGGGGATGCTCCAGCATGTGGAAGCCGCGCAGGAAGGCGCGCAGCAGCTCCACGTCCTCGCGGATAGCGATGGCGACCCCGTCCTCCAGGAAGCTCTTGGCCAGCTTGCCCTTGAGGCTCGGCTTCCTGGGCGGCAGCAGGGCGGCGCGGGCCCGGCGGATCGCCGACTGGTCGGCCTTGCGCATCACGTCGTAGTAGGGGCGCAGCTCGCGTTCGAGGCCGGCGCGATAGTGCAGCAGGCGCTGGGCCGGGTCAGGCGTGGCCTCCAGGGCGTCCTTCAGCAGGTGGGCGCTCACCGCGGCGAAGGAGCAGCCCCGGCCGTACAGCGGGTTGGTGCGGACCACGCAGTCGCCGACGGGGAAGAAGCCCAGCACGGCGGGCCGGCCGTCCGCCGCCATCTCGCGCCAGCGGCTCTCCAGCTGGCCCATGCCGAACACCCGGCTGGTGGGTTCTGTGCGCTCGGGTTCGATCCAGGGGACCAGGCCGGGGAGCTCTCGGCAGACGCCGTCGAAGACCTCAGGGTCGACGATGGCCTTGCGCATCTCCTCCTCGACCTCGGGCACGCAGAGCGTGATCGAGAAGCAGCCGTTGTCGCCCGGGAAGACCCCGAACTTCAGGAAACCCAGGTCGCCGGTGGTGGATCCCGCGCCGCGCGGCGGCTCCTCCCTGCCGGGGCGCAGGCGGTAGTGGCGGGTGAAGTAGATGACGCCGCAAGGCTCGGAGCTCTCCGGGATGGCCGCGCCGGCCTCGGCCAGCCAGTCGTAGGCCTGGGAGCCCTTGCCCTGGGCGTCGACGACCAGGTCGGCGGAGAGCTCGGAACCGTCCTCCAGCACCACGCCGGTCACGGTCGGCGGGGCGCCGGGCGCGGTCTTGAGGGCTTTCACGAAGGTCTGCGGCCGCATGGTGACGCCGGGCAGGCCCTCGGCGTAGCGGCGCATCACCAGCTCCAGCGTCGTGCGCCGGCTGGTCAGGATCGCCAGGTCGCGGTCGATGGGGGCGGGGACGTAGGTCTTCTTGTGCTGGGCGGTCAGCGAGCCCTCGAAGCCCAGTTCGCGCACGCCCTCCGCCAGCAGCGCCTCCAGCAGGGCCGGATGGCGGTCGCGGGCCAGGGTGCGCAGGCGGGCGAGGAAGGCGTGGCTGTGGCGCAGGTGGCCGACGCCGCGACGCTGCCAATCGTCGAAGGCGGTGTCGGGGCCGCCGGGCGGCGGCGGCGGATCGCGGTCCAGGACCGTGACCTCCCGGCCAGGCCCCGCCAGGGCCATCGCCGTCCACAGGCCCGCCATGCCCGCCCCGATCACCAGAACCCGCTCGACCATGCTTCACCCCGTCAAAGCTGAAGGGCGCAGTCTAACAGAGGCCGATCTTGACGTCGGGGAGCCTAGGTCGGCGAACCCGAGGGCCGCTTCAGGGCGGCGGCCTTCACCTTGGCGAGCGCGGCGCGCACCGAGCCGATATCGGCGCCTGGGATCATGTAGTCGCCGACCACGAAGGCCGGGGTGCCCTGGAGGCCGAGGGCGCCGGCCAGCAGGCGGACGTCGCGAATCTGTTCGGCGATGGCCGGATCCTTGGCCGCCTGGCGGACCGCGGCCGGGTCCAGGCCGGCCTCGGCCAGGTGGCGGTCGAGGGCGGCCTCGTCCAGGCCCTTGTCGGCCATCATGGCCTTGTGGAGCTGCAGCGCCTTGGTCTTGGCCTGGGGAGTCAGGGCCAGGCGGGCGGCGCTGTCCGAGACCTCGCCGAAGATCGGGAATTCCTTGAAGACGAAGCGGACGTCCGGGTTCTCCTGGATCAGCTTCACCACCTCCGGCGCCACCACCTTGCAGTAGCCGCAGCGGTAGTCGAAGAACTCGACCACCGTGAACTCGCCGTTCGGGTTGATCACCACGTCGCGGGGATCGCGTTCCAGCTGCTGGCGGTACTTGGACACGGTCGAGGCCGACGCCTTGGCCTGCTCCAGCATCTGCTTCTGGCGCAGCTTCACCACCGCCTCCTCGATCACCTCGGGGTGCTCGAGCAGGTAAGCGCGCACCTTGGCGCCGAAGGCGGGGTCGGCCTTCTCCGGCTTGTCGCAGGCGGACAGGGCGAGCGAACCCGCGAGGAGGGCGGCGAGGGGGAGGAACGGCTTCATCTTATCCAGTCAGGTCGGGGGCCCCGTTTTCGTCAGGGCAGGGGGCGGCTCAACGCGTGTTGCCGGCGATCGAGCCCTCGCGGGCCAGGTCGCGCAGGTCTTCGCGGGTCGGTTCGGCCACCAGGACGATGTCGGTGGCGCGCCGCCACTCGGGCGTGCCGCGGGTCAGCATTTCGCGGGCGCGCATGGCGAAGACGCGGGCCTGGCGCTTGTCGCCGATGTTGAAGTTGTATTCGGCGGTGGCGAGGCGGGCGAGCCCGTCCTCGTTCAGCTTGTCATAGGCCTCGGCCAGGATCCGCCAGGCGACGGCGTTGTCCTCTTCCTGGGTGATGGCGCGCTTCAGCTCGACCACGCCCTCGGCGATCTTCTTCTTGTCGTCGAGCGCGATCAGGGTCTGGCCCAGGTTCACCCGCAACAGGGGCGCCTCGGGCTTCAGCTCCACGGACTTGCGCTGCGGGGCCTCGGCCTCTTCCGTTCGGCCGAACTCGAACAGGATCTGGCCCTTCAGCTCCCACAGGTAGGGGTTGTCGGGCTGGTCCTGCAGCAGGGCGTCGATCAGCTTCAGCGCCTTGTCGGGCTCCTTGAGCTGGTAGTAGGCGATGGCGCGGGCGTAGCGCGACGGATAGTCGGTGGCCTTCTCGTCGTACTTGGTGATCGCCACCTGCGGGTTGAGGAAGCCGTCCAGCTTGGCCTTCATGACCGCGTGCTCAGCCATGGCCTCGGCGCTGTCCTTCTTGCCGAAGTTGGGCTGGGTCTCGACCTTGCGGCGCAGGCTCTCGATCCGGTCGGACGAGATCGGGTGGCTGCGGAAATAGGCGTAGCGCCGGGCCTCGTCGAAGACCTCCTGATAGCGGAAGTTGTCGAAGAACTCGGCCAGGCCGGCGCCGGACAGGCCCGCCTTGTCGAGCAACTGGGCGCCCGCCTGGTCGGCGCGGCTTTCCTGTTCGCGGCTGTAGCCCATGGCGCCCAGGGCGCCGAAGTAGCTGGCGCTGCCGGCCAGGCCCGCGGCGGCCTCCGGCGCGCCGGCGATGGCGGCCAGGACGCCCAGGCCCATGGTCAGCAGGAACGGCTTCATGCCGGCCGACTGCATGTCGCCCGAGCGGGCGCTGTGGCCGGCGGCCAGGTGGCCGACTTCGTGGGCGATGACGCCCTGCAGCTCGTTCGGATCGTCGGATTCGAGGATCAGACCGGTGTTGAAGCCCATCACGCGCGGGCCGGCGAAGGCGTTCAGCTCCTTCGAACCGACCAGGATGATCTCGACGTTCTTGGGGTCGATGCCCGCCGCCCTGAGGATCGGCTCGGAATCGCGCGCCAGGATCTCCTCGATCTCGGTGTCGCGGATCAGCGACTGGGCCGAGGCCGGGGCGGCGGTCATCGTGACGCCGGCCGCGAGAACAGCCGTCAGGGCAAGGCGCGAAACCGACCGGTAAAGGGAGCTCATCCTCGACACTCTATCGTAGTCCGACGCCCCCAAGCGGGTCGGATGCTAGCGCGCATCCCGCCAAACAGGAAACCAGTTTGGCGGGATGCTTCGCATCACATGGCGACGGACTAGCCGCGGCGCCACCAGCCGCGCTTCGGCGCCGGCGCGGGACCCGAGATTTCGTTCGGATCCGCGGCGCGTGGCGCGGGCGCCGGGGTGGGTTCCGGCGCGGGTTCGGGCTCGGGCGCCGCGGTCACGGCTTCCAGGACCGGTTCCGGCGCGGCGACGGCTTCAGCGGCCTCGGCGGCGGGCGCGGCCTTGCGGCTGCGCGAGCGCTTCGGCTTGGGCGCGGGTTCCTCGGCCACGACGGCGACGGGTTCCGGCTCGGGCTCGGGCGGCGGCGCGATCACCGCTTCGGGCTCGGCCGCCACGGGCGCGGCGACGTCGTCTTCACGACCCCGACCACGACCCCGGCTGCGACGGGCGCGCTTCGGCTTCTCCTCGACCTCGGGCAGTTCGACCCAGATGTCGTCGTCGCTGCCGCCGTCACGGGCGACAGCGGCGGGCGCGGGCGCCGCGGTCTCGACCATCGGCGCACGGGCCGTGGGCTCGGCGGCGGTCGGTTGCGGCGCGATCTTCAGGTCTTCCGCCGGGTCGTACCAGACGAAGGGGTCGTCGCCGTAGGGCACCCACGGGCGCACCCACGAGAACGAATCCGTCGGGCGGACGTCTTCGCGCATCCGGCGACCGCCGCGGCGGCCCCGGCGGCGGCGGCGGCCGTCGCGATCGTCGTCGCCTTCGGCGCGGGCGGGACGCGCCTCGCCTTCCGGACGCGGACCACGCTCGGGACGCGCTTCACCCTCGGCGCGCGGCTCGTCCCCGCGACGTCCACGGCGGCGGCGGCGGCCACGGCCACGGCGGCCGCCTTCCTCGTCGTCGTCACGCGGCGCCGGGCGGTCCTCGCGGTCGTTGCGCGCGTGGGCCTGGTCGTCGTCGGTGTCCTCGCGCTCGAGGGCGTCCTCGTCTTCTTCGTCCTCTTCCTCGTCCTCGTAGGCCTCGTCGTCGAAGTCGTCGTCGGCGGCGGGTTCGAAGGCCTGAAGCGGGGCGGGCAGGGCGCTGGCGTGGTCGGCGCGGAGCTCCATGGAGGTCCGCTCGATCGCGTGATCGGCGTGGGCCATCTCGTCTTCGATCACCACGGTGACGAAGAGGCCGAACGCCTGGTTCAGTCGCGCAAGATGGGCGCGCTTTTCGTTGAGGATGTAGAGGCCGACCGCGCGCGGCACGCGCAGGGTGGCCTCGCCGCCGCCCTTGAGGGCCTCGATCTCCAGCGCCCGCAGGGACGCCAGGGCGCTCGATTCCACCGAGCGCACCCGGCCGGTGCCCTGGCAGTGCTCACAGACGTGGGTCGTGCCTTCCAGCACGCCGGTGCGGCGGCGCTGACGGCTGATCTCCATGAGGCCGAACGGGCTGATCTTGCCCATCTGGACCCGGGCCCGATCCTCCTTGAGCGCGTCCTTCAGCTTCTTCTCGACGGCCCGGTTGTTCTTCGACTCATCCATGTCGATGAAGTCGATGACGATCAGGCCGGCCAGGTCGCGGAGCCTGAGCTGGCGGCAGGTTTCCTCGGCGGCCTCCATGTTGGTCTTCAGCGCCGTGGCCTCGATGTTCCGCTCTCGCGTGGAGCGGCCCGAGTTCACGTCGACGGCGACCAGCGCCTCGGTCTGGTTGATCACCAGGTAGCCGCCGCTGCGCAGGGGCACGACGGGCGTGTAGATCTGGCTGAGGTGGTCCTCGACCCGGTGCTTGACGAACAGCGGCATCGGCTCGCGGTAGGCCATGACCTTCTTGGCCTGGCTGGGCATCAGCATCCGCATGAAGTCGCGGGCTTCCT
>Ga0255338_1000712_pt1 | contig 86871 bp, 63 predicted proteins | sample MeOH1_35cm_T4_19_FD_203715 | JGI IMG/M metagenome (GOLD analysis project Ga0255338, IMG submission 203715) | Sandy soil microbial communities from University of British Columbia, Vancouver, Canada - MeOH1_35cm_T4_195 | ecosystem: Engineered > Artificial ecosystem > Sand microcosm > Unclassified ... | reverse complement strand
CTGCGACAGAACTCCCGCTACAACGAGGACACCGCCGCCATCACTTCCAAGTTCAGCATCGGCGTCGACGTCATCACCATCATCGCCGAGACCAAGCCCAACGGCGTCATCGACCACGACGTCATGGAACTGGTCGACCGTTTCGCCTGGCACATGCGCAACACCGAGGGCGTGCAGTCCACCCTCTCCCTGACCGACTACGCCCGCACCATCAACGCCGGCTGGAACGAGGGCAGCCTCAAGTGGCGGATCATCTCTCCCGACTCCTCCACCCTCGCCCAGTCCGTCGCGCCCGTCGAGACCTCCTCCGGCCTGCTCAATCACGACGGCAGCGTCATCCCCGTGATGATCTACCTGCAGGATCACAAGGCCGAGACCATCCGGCGCGTCATCGCCGCGGTGAAACGCTTTCGCGACGCCAACCCCAGCGACAAGGTCCGGCTCCAACTCGCCACCGGCAACGTCGGCGTGATGGCCGCAACCAACGAGGTCGTTGATGCCGCCCAGTTTCCGATGGTGATGTGGCTCTTCGCCGCGGTCATCGCCCTCTGCCTCATTTCCTTCCGGTCCTGGCGCGCCACCGTCTGTGTCGTCCTGCCCCTCATCATCGTCTCCGACCTCGCCTACGCGCTCATGGTCTACCTTGAGATCGGCCTGAAAACCTCGACCCTGCCCGTCGTCGCGCTCGGCGTCGGCATCGGCGTCGACTACGGCATCTACCTCTGCTCGGCGCTGCTGGAGAAGATCCGCGAGGGCAAGTGCCTGGAGGACGCCCTGCGCGAATCCTTCGCCACCATGGGCACCTCCGTCGTCTTCACCGGCATCGCGCTTTCCATCGGCGTCGGCACCTGGGCGTTCTCCGCCCTCAAGTTCCAGGCCGACATGGGCGTGCTGCTCGCGTTCATGTTTCTCTTCAACATGATTGGCGCGATGCTCCTGATGCCCGCCCTCGCCCGCTGGCTCTTCCACGGCCACATCGAGGAAAAGAAACTGCGCCAAGCCGCCCTGGCCAAAGAAGCCGCGGCGACCAAGAGCTGAATTGTCGCCACTTCCGATGTGGCACCGGCTTCCAGCCGGTGAAGCCCTGCGGCTAGAAGCCGCAGCCACAAAATCTCCAGAGACACAGGCGTCGCCGCTGTCCTCCATCCTCCGTCTTCCGTCCTCTGCCCCCCTACTCCGCCCGCAGCGCCACCATCGGATCCACCTTCGCCGCCCGCCGCGCCGGCAGCCAGCAGGCCAGCAGTGCGACCAGCAACAGGAGTAACGACACGCTGGCAAACACCAGCGGATCGGTCGGCTTCACTTCGAACAGCAGGCTGCCCAAGTAGCGGCTCAGGTAGAAAGCCCCGCCGAGTCCGATAACTAGTCCCACGCCGGTTTTCCACAAGCCCTGCCGCAGGATCAGCGCCACGATCTGCCCGCGCGAGGCTCCGATCGCCCCGCGGATGCCGATCTCCTTGGTGCGCTGCGATACATCATAGGCCAGCATGCCGTAGATGCCCACGGCCGACAGCAGTAACGCGATCCCGGCAAAGGCCCCGAGCAGCCACATCACGCCGCGCCGGTTGGAGAGCATCCAATCAAGCTCCTCCGCCAGCGAGCCTTCATGGTAGAGCGGCGCGCTGGAATCGACGCTGCGCAGCTTCGCGCGCATCAGCGGCACGATCTCCTTCGCCGGGCGGTTGGTGCGAAGGACCATCGAAAATCCGGCCGACGGCCCCATCGGCATGAAGGCGATCGGCGTGCCGCTGTCCTCCAGACCAAACAGCTTGGCCGACGCCACCACGCCAACGATCCGCGGCCATTTTTCCGGCGGAAGCTCGGGACCGCCGCCCACCGCCTGGCCCACCGCGCTGCGTCCCGGAAAATATCTTTTCGCAAAATTCTGGTCGACGATGAAGACGCGGCGCGGGCCGCTGGCCGTGTCGGCCGCGTTGAAATCCCGGCCCTCGAGCAGCCGGATGCCCATGGCTCCAAAGTAGCCCGGCGACACGGCCAACCCCACCGCGGAGGGCATGCCTTCACCCGGCGCGAGCGTGTAACCCAGGATGTTGAAGTTGCCCACGTTGAAGGTCGGGCTGAGCGGAAAAACGTTCGTGTAGCCGATCTGCTCGACTCCCGGGATCTCCTTCATGCGCTCGATGATCAGCTCCGCCGTGCTCTTGATGACGTCCGGGGTCATGCCGGGGCGGCCGAATACGGTGCGACCTTGCACCACGCGGGTGGCGTCAAAGCCCGGATCGACTTTCAGCACCCGGGAAAAACTCCGCATGAGCAGGCCGGCTCCGATCAACAGGGTCAAAGCCAGCGCCACCTGCGCGATCACCAGCAACCCGCTCGCGGCCCGCGGGCCGCCACCGGCCGAGGCGCCGCGACTGCCGCCCTGGAGCGAGCCCAGCAGATTCGTGCGCCACGTCGACAGCACGGGCAAAAGCGCAACCAGCAAGGCCACCGTCACCGCGGTGAGCAGGGTGATCCCCAGAACCGCTCCGTCGATGGCGACGGGATTCACCTCGCGGATGATGGATGTGGTGTAGGTGTTGATCACCCGCAGGCTGCTCCACGCCAGGGCCAGGCCCAGCGCCGCGCCGCCGGCGGCCAGCAACAGGCCTTCGACCAGCATCTGCCGGGCGAGCGCACCCCGTCCCGCCCCCAGCGCCTGGCGCACGGCGAGTTCCGTTCGCCGAGCATTGGTGCGGGCCAGCATGAGATTGGCGACATTGACGCAGCCAAGGAGCAGGACGAACAACGCGCCACCTTGCAGCATGAGCAGGCTGGTTCGCACGGAACGGGTTTGTTCCGCCCGCACCTGTCCGAGACCGATTTGGAAGCCCCCGCGCTCGAGGAATTCCCTCGCCCCGGGCGCCGCGGCATCCTGCGCGTTCTTTTCCAGCGTCATCAGCTGCGCCCGCGCGGCGGTATGGGCCACGCCCGGCTTGACCCGCGCATAGAGGGTCGCGGCCGTCGACCAGCGCGCATTGGGGCCGGCCTGCTGCGGCGGCCAGGCGAATGGCGTGAGCACCGTGGTATCGGTGTTCAACGCCTCCAACCGGCGCGGCGCGACGCCGATGATGGTGAAGGGCTGCCCGCCCAGCTGGATCACGCGCCCGATCACCGTCGGGTCGGCCTTGAATTTCCTTTCCCAGAAAGTCTCCGTCAGCACGAGGAGGGCATCCTTGCCGGGAACGCATTCCTCCATGGTATAGAACCGCCCCAACAACGGCTGGACGCCAAGCAGTGTGAAGTAGTCGGCCGTGACACGCGCGCCGATGCCGCGCTCGGGGTCGGTGTCTTCCCCGATGTTGAACGTCCAGACCGACCACAGGGCAAACCCCTCGAAGAGGTCGGCGTTCGCCTTGTAATCGAGATACTGGGGAATGCTGATCCGTTCCTTGGGGCGGTTGTTCTTCGGAAACGAATTGTAGACCTGCACCAATTGGCCCGCATCGCGGAAGGGCATCGGCTTCAGGATCAGCCCATACAGCACCGACATGATCGTCGTGTTGGCCCCGATGCACAGGGCCAGCGTGACGACCACCGCGATGGTGAATCCGATGGAGCGCCGCAACGACCGCAGGGAAAAACGAAAATCCCGGCCCAGGTTTTCCAACCAGACGCCGCCGCTCCGCTTGTCTTCCGGTGACCCCAGCGGCTGCGACTCAGTCGTCATGCGTGGACCGCACAAATTGCCGCAAACCCCGGGCGAGTCGATGCCCGTTTTCCGTCCCCTACTCCGCCCGCAGCGCCACCATCGGATCAACCTTCGCCGCCCGCCGCGCCGGCAGCCAGCAGGCCAGCAACGCCACTCCGGCCACAAATACCGTCACCACGCAGAACACCACACAGCGAAACGCCAGATCGCCGGTGAAGTGCGCGCCGGGCAGCGCCTTGCCGAGCAACGCCGTGAACGCCGCGCCCCCCACGAGTCCAGCCGCCACTCCCCACGTGACGAGTCGCATGCCTTGCCGCACCAGAAGTCCGGTCACCCGTTCCGCCGTCGCCCCCAGTGCCATCCGCACGCCGATCTCCCGCACGCGCTGGCTCACTCCAAACGACATCACGCCCCAGAGCCCCACGGTGGCCAGGAGCAGCGCCAGGCCGCTCAGTGCCCCGCTGATCAACGCAAACGCCCGGAACGGCCACAGACTCCGGTCCACGATGGTCGCCAGTCTCTCCTGGAATTGCACCGGCAGGCCGGCGGTCGCCGCCGTTCGCTCGACGCCCCGCAGCATCCCGGTTGAATCCGCCTGCAACCGGACATAGAGGGTCCCTGCCGCGCCTTCCGCCGGAAGCGGAAACATGATCACCCGTTGCTCTGCGTTTTCCGTGCCCGTCCAATTGCTCCGAAAGTCACGCGTCACCCCGATGACCTCGAAGTCGCGGTAACTTTGATTCAACGCCGGGGCCGGTTGTCCCGCGCGCCGGCCGAACATCGAGGCATCGACGGACAGAATCTTGCCCACCGCCTCCTGCCCGGGCCATAACCAGCGCGCGGTGGCCTCGCTCATGACCACGACCGGCGCACCCGCCGCCACTTCATGAGGAGAGAAGGCGCGTCCGCGCTGCACCGGCACGCCGAACGCCTCGAAGAAGCCCGCCGAAACCCGGTTGTAACCGGCCTTCATCGGATTCCCGCCGGCTATTTTCACGAGCACGGAGCGGAGATTGCCCCCCGGCTTGCCCAACGGTGTCTCCGCCACCAGGCACGCCGCGGCCACCCCGGGGAGCATGCGCAGCGTCTCCACCGCTCCCAGCGGGTCGCTGGCGAAAGCACCTGCGGTTCCGCCCGGGGCGGCGGGCCTCACCTGGTAAACCCCGTCCGTGGAAAAACCCGCCTCGGCCGCGCGCGCCTTCAGGAGCGTTCCCGTCATGAGTCCGGAAACCGCCAGCATCGTCAGGGAGGCGGCGACCTGGCCGACGAGGAGCAGACCGCGCAAGCGCGACGGCGTCATTTTCCGGCCAAAAGCCGATCCGTCCTGCTTGAGGGCGAAAACCCCGTCGCGCCGCACCGAGTGCAACGCCGGCGCCAGCCCCGCCGTCAGGCCCGCGACCACCGCCAGGACCGCGCCAAACCCGACCATGCGCCGGTCGAGCCCGATCTCTATCATGCTCACATAGTTTCTCGCCTCGATCTCGCCGGCGAGCAGCGACAGCAGCATCGGTTTGAGCGCCTGGAGCGTCCAGATGGCCAGCAACAACGCCGCGCCCGCACCCAGCACGCAGAGCAGGAAATTTTCCGCAAAGAGCTGGCGCACGATGCGCCCGCGTCCCGCCCCGAGCACCAGGCGCACCCCGATCTCGTGCTGCCGGGTGACGCCTCGTGAGAGAAGGAGGTTGGCGACGTTCAGGCAGGCGATCACCAGCACCAGCGCAAAACCCAGCAGGACCGGGGACATGGCCAGGGCGAACATCGGGTCCAAGGCGAAATTGGTCAGCCTCATGCCCGGCAGAAGTTGCACCGAATTTGCCCGACGCTCCTCGGGATACAGCCGGCCCAGTTGTCGCGCGATCTCATCGAGATCCGCCTTGGCCTGCGCCGTGGAAATGCCCGCACGCATCCGTCCGATCATCGAAACGAGAGGCCGCGCCCGGTTGCTGATCACCGTGGGATGTGCGACCAATGGAATCCAGCCCGCCGGGGGGATGGCCGATTGCCCCACGAAATCCGGCGCCGCCACCCCGACGACCGTATAGACTGTCCGGCCGGTGCCACCCTGCAGATCCACCGTCGCCAGCGTCGTGCCCAGCACTCCGGGGTCACCGCGGAGGTGGGTCTGCCAGAACAAATGGCTCAGCACGATGACCGGCCGACCGGTGTGAGGCCCCGCCTCTTCCGGCAGGAAATCGCGCCCCAGCACGATCTCCGCCCCCAGTGCCGGGAAGTAATTTCCCGAGACCGCCTGAAGCGAGACGATGCCCGGCACGGATTCCAGCGGGGATCCGCCCGCCGGCGCGACCAGCTCGGGCAACCGCACCCTCGTCGGCACCATCGCGGCGATATCCGAGAACGCCTGCGTTCCGGCGCAGTAATCGAGATAGTCCGGATAGGAAACCCTGGCATCGGCGCCACCGCGCACCTGCTCATTGCGGCCCCGGATCTCCACCAACTCCTCGGGCGCCCGGCTCGGCAACGGTCGCAGGGCCATGATGTCGTAGACCGCGAACAAGGCCGCGTTCACCCCGATCCCGAGCGCGAGTGTCAGCACCGCGGTGACCGTGACGCCGGGTGATTTACCCAGCATGCGCACCGCGAAGCGCACATCCTGCCAGAATTGCTCCAGCCACACCCAGCCATGCACCTCCCGCGTCTGTTCCTGGATGACCGCCACATTACCGAACTCCCGCAGCGCCGCGTAGCGCGCCTCCTCGGGCGTCATGCCTTTCGTCACGTTCGCCTCCGTCGCCATCTCCACATGCGTCCGGACTTCCTCGGCCAGCTGCGCGTCCAATTTCTTTTTCAGGAAAAGCGACTTCAAGTAGAACGAAATCCTCGCGAACCAGCGCATGGTGGGGTTTGGGATGTTTTGTTTTGATCTACTCGCTACCCATTACTCGCTACTCGCTACTTTCATTCACGTTGCCTTCAGCATTGCGTTGATCGTGCTCGAAAGAAGTTCCCACTGGGTCTTCTCCTCCTCGAGTTGTTTCCGTCCGGCGGCGGTCACGGAGTAATAGCGCGCCTTCCGGTTGTTGTCGGAAACGCCCCACTCCCCCTTGATCCACCCCTCTTTTTCCAACCGGCACAAGGCGGGATAAAGCGATCCCATCTCCACCTGGAAGACCTCCGCGGACATCTGCTTGAGGCGTTGGGCCAGACCGAAGCCGTGCATCGGCTCCAGCTGGAGCGCCTTCAAAATCAGCATGTCGAGTGTGCCCTGCAATAAATCGGATTTCTCTTTGTCCATAATGTCTCCTTCAGATGTTCTGTATGAGCAGAAAGAATCCTCTCCTTCAGAGCGTCAACAGGAAAGTCCTGCGTCGGCCTGGCTCGAACCCAGACTTCCGCCTTCAGTCCTCCGTTCTCTGTCCTCTGTCCCCTACTCCGCCCGCAGCGCCACCATCGGATCAACCTTCGCCGCCCGCCGCGCGGGCAGCCAGCAGGCAACGGCCGCGATCAAACCGAGCACGGCCGGCGCCAACGTGAAGATCAACGGGTCGGTCGGGCTCACTCCCACCAGCACGCTCCGCAGCAGCCGGGTGAGTCCGAACGCCGCAACCACCCCGATCCCCAGGCCCGGCAAGGTCAGCCTCATCCCCTGACCGAGGACCAGCGCCAGCACGTTGGGCCGCGTCGCCCCCACCGCCACGCGGATGCCGATTTCCCGGCTGCGCTGCGCGACGTCCTGCGCAAGCGCGGCATAAAGCCCGACCATGGCCAGACCCGCGGCCGACATGCTGCAGAAAAACACCAGCCAGCTCACCAGACGCTGCTGCCAGAGCGTGCGATCACGCGCCGCCCCCAGGGTGGTGACCTGGAACAACGGGAGGGCGGGATCCAACCCGCGCACCGCCGACCGCACCAGGGTCGGCAGACCGGCGGGATTTTCCCTGGCCCGCACGAGGATCGCCGCGCTACTAAAGGGCCGCTGTCCCCATGGCAGATAGTAGCTCGGCCGCTCCTCCTCCGGCCGGTTGGGCGGACGCAGGCTCGGATCTTCGGTCACGACTCCCACCACGGTTCGCGGCTCCGGCTCCTCCCCGATGCGCAGCAATTGTCCGAGCGGATCCTGCGCCGGCCAAAGCCGGTCCGCGAGAACCCGGTTGATGATCGCAACGCCCGGGGCCTCGGCATGGTCCTGCCCGCTGAAATCCCGGCCGCGCAGGAGCGGAACGCCCGCACTCTCGAAGTAAGCGTCGGTGACAACGTTCATGCTGCAGCTGATCGCCTGGTCCGCGGCCAGCGTTCCACCGTGGACCGGCCCCAGGGACATCCCGCCATCGGCGAACGGCGCGACCCCCGCCAAAGCCGCATGCTGCACGGCCGGATCGGCGCGCAGCCGCTCCAACAGGCGGGCGAACAATTGCCGCCCGCGCGCCTCGTCGTAGCCGTTGAAGCGCGGACTCAACCGCGCCAGCAGCATGCCGCCCAGCTCGCGCGAAGGGTCGCCGGCCTCCAGTAGCTGGAGACTGCGATGCACGAGGCCGGCGCAAATCAGAAGCACGACGCTGAGGGCCACCTGGGCGACAACAAGACCGGAGCGCAGGCGCGACCGGCGCGGTGATTGGGCGCCTTCGCTGAATTTCAAGGCCGGCAGCACGTCGACCCGCGACCCCTGCCACGCAGGCAGGAGGCCGACGACCAGCGTGGTGACGAGGACCAGCCCGGTCGCGGCGGCGGCGAACCGCCAGTCGAACACCAGGTCCAGCGCCGCCGCGTCGCCGTGTTCCCCGGGGAACTGCGCGACCAGCCATCCGGCCGAGAGTTGCGACGCGCCAATGCCCACGAGCGCCGCCGCCGCCGCCAGAACCAGTCCTTCCGCCATCATCTGCCGGACCAACCGACCGCGCGAGGCCCCCAGGGCCAGCCGCACGGCCGCTTCCCGCCGACGCGCCAGGGCCCGCGACAGGAAGAGACCCGCCGCGTTCACCATCACCGCACCCAGCACCAGAAGCGCGATGGCGATGAGGATGCAGAAAAACGCGAACGGTCCCTGCTTGTCCGGCACGGGAAACGGGCTGTAACTGACCACCCGGTGCGACCAGGCCGGCGGTTCACCCGGGGGTGGCGCCGGTTGCATGGCGGTGGCGAGAGCGGCCACATGGTCCTGCGCTTGCCGCAGGCTGACGCCGGACGCCAGCCGACCGACCAGCCGCCTTAGCCAGCGGCTGTCGGGATCGGTCAGCGGATCGACCGCGGACGGCAGAAGCACCCCGCGCATCTGCAACGGCACCCAGATGTCGTGCGCCGTAGGCAATTGCAGGGCCTTGAATCCGGGCTCCGTCACCCCGATGATCGTGACGGCATGGCCGTTCAGCGTCACCACGCGGCCGATCAGCGCCGGGTCGCCGGCCCAGCGCGCCTGCCACAGCCGGTGACTGATCACGGCCACGGGATTGCGCCCCGACACCTCATCTTCGTGCGGCCGGAAGGCCCGCCCCGCCGCCATACGCACGCCCAGCGTCGGAAAATAATTGCCGGATACATATTCGCCCAGCAGCCACTCGGTGTGATTGTCGCTGGCGAGGCTGAAAGCTCCATCGGCCACCGCCGCCAGTTCGCTGAACACCGGCGCAGCCGCCGCACGATACTCGCGAAAAACCGGATAGGAGGTATAGCCGAAGCTGGAACCGGACCGCGCGGTGGTCCGGCCGAGAATCACCAGATCATCGGTTCCGCGCACCCCGGGCAGCGGCCGGAGCAGCACGGCGCTGAACAACGACGCGACGGTGAGGTTGACTCCGATCCCGAGCGCCAGCGTGCCGATCAGCACCGCGGCAAATCCCGGATGCTTGCGCACGGAGCGCACCCCGTGCCGCAAATCGCCGCCGAATTGCTCCAGCCACACCCAACCGCGTCGTTCCCGCGCCCGCTCCTGAATGGCCGCCACGTTGCCGAACTGCCGCAGCGCGGCGTAACGCGCTTCGTCCGGTGCCAGACCCGCCTTGAGGTTGCGCTCCGTCTGCAGTTCGACGTGCGCCCGCATCTCCTCCGCCATCTCGACGTCGAGCTTTTTCCCGCGGAAAAACGAACGGAGTTTATGGAAGAGGCTCATGAGATTCATTCCGCCCGCAGCGCGATCATCGGGTCGACCTTCGCCGCACGGCGCGCCGGCAGGTAACTCGCCAGCGTGGCGACCGACAGCACAATCAGCGCCGAACCGACCAACGCCAACGGATCAGTCGGGCTGATGCCGTAAAGAAGCCCGCGAGCGAGCGAGCCGGCCGCCAGGGCCAGCAGCAGGCCCACGCCTACGCCAATCAGCGCCAGCACGATGCCCTGCCGCAACACGAGCCTGACCGCATCGTGCGACGTCGCGCCCAGGGCGATGCGGATGCCCAGCTCGCGCGTGCGCCGTGCCACTGCATAAGCCACTACCCCGTAAAGTCCGCTCACGGCCAGCAGGAACGCGAGCAGGCCGAGCACGCCACCGAGCCAGGCACCGAACCATTGGGGCAGCAGGGCCGTCCGCAACCGTCCCTCGATCGTGTCGATCAGGAAGGTCGTCACCGGCGTGTCCATCCGGCGCACCGCGTCGCGCGTGGCGGCCGCCAGCTCCGCCGGCGGCCGCCGCGTGTTCACGATCAACATCAGGTCCCCCGACTGCTCCTGCCGCAACGGCAGGTAGAACAAAGGCTGGGTGGCCGGGGCGCGCTCCGTGACGTCGCTGACATTGCCGGCAACCCCGATCACCTCGCGCGGAACCGGGTCGGTGCGCCCGATGAAAACGGTCTGGCCCACGGGGTTTTTCCCCGGCCACAGGCGGCGCGCCATGGCCTCGCTGACGATCACGACCCGTCCGCTGCCGCGGTTGTCATGGGCGGTGAAATCGCGGCCCGCCTGGAGCGGGATCCCCACCGTGGCAAAGAAGCCTGCGTCCACGAAGTTGCAGGTGATCGGCTCGGCGGATTCCGCGTCCGGCACCCGCACCGGCATCGTGCGGTGGCTGCCCACCACGGTGTTGGCGAAAGTCACCGCCCGGACCCCGGGCAACGCGGCCACGGTCCGGCGCAGGTCGTCCAGCAGGCCGTCGATATTGCGCCGGGCCGCCCCCTCCGGCGCCACATAGGCGAGCAGCAGGTTCCGCTCGCTGAAACCGAGATCGCGCGACAACCCGCTCCAGAAACCGCGCACGAACAACGCCGCAAGGGTGAGGAACAGCATCGCGACCGCGATCTGGGCGACGACGAGCACGTTGCGGCTGGGGGTGCGGCCAAGGTGACCGCCCTCGGACTTCAGCATCGCCGACACATCGAGGCGCGAGGCCCGCCAGGCCGGCATCAAGCCGAAAGCCAGTGTCGCGAAAACCGCCAGCCCGAGCGTGAGCCCGAGCACCCGCCGGTCCACCTGCACGTCCGGCGCAAACGTCGCCAGGGTCACAGGCAGCATGGAGGGCACCACCCGGATGCCCCAGGCCGTCAGCGCGAGCCCCAACCCGCCGCCCATCAGCGCCAGCAGCGCCCCCTCGGTCAGCAGATAGCGCAGCACGCGCCCGCGGCTGGCGCCCAGGGCGAGCCGCACCGCGATCTCGCGCCGGCGTTGTTCATAGCGCCCGAGCAGCAGGCAGGAGACGTTCGCGCAAGCCACGAGCAGCACCAGACCGACGACGGGGCCCATGATGTAGGTCAGCCGGCCGCCGTGATCCATGCGCGATTCCCTCTCGCTCACGACGCGCACGCGCTCGCCCCACCGGCTCTCCCCCAGCGGCTTCCATTCCGGCCGGGAAAAGATCGTCACCGCCTCGGCGCGGACCTGGGCCGGGGTGGCTTCTGGCTGCAGCCGCCCCACCATCAGGAACTCCCGGCGGCCCGCGAGAAGCTGTCGCGGTTGCGAAGCCGCCGGATACCAGAACTCGGTCACCGGCAACCGGTCTTCCCCGGTGATCCCCTTGGCCGCCACCCCCACCACCGTGAGCGCCCGTTCGCTCAGCGTGATGGTCTGGCCGATCACGGCCGGGTCGCCCCCGAAGCGGCGCTGCCACAGGGCGTGGCTGATCACGACGATGGGCTCGCGGAGGTCGGGACTGCGGGCGGAGAACAGGCGACCCGCCGCCGGTTCGATCCCGAGCACCTCGAAATAGTCGTCGGTCACGACGCGGGCCGGCAGCAGTTGGGCACCTTCCCGGTCCCTCAACAGCACGTTGAAGCGGCACGAGGCGACCAGGCCGGAGAGTGATTTCATCTCGCTCCGGACCTGCTCGAATTCTGCGAGGCTCAGCAGTGGGCGCTCAAATTTCACGACGCTCCCCGGATCCCGGAGCGGCAGCGGCCGCAGAAAAGCCGCATCCATCACGCTGAAGATCGTGGAATTGATCCCGATGCCCACGGCCAGAGAGAGCACGGCTAATGCGGTGATGCCCGGCGTCTTTGCCAGCTGGCGTCCGCCGTGACGGAGATCGCGGATGAATTGTTCCAGCCAGATCCACCCCCTCCCCTCCCGAACCTGTTCCTGGATGGCCGCCACGTTGCCAAATTGCCGCAGCGCGGCGTAACGCGCTTCGTCCGGTGCCAGACCCGCCTTCAGATTTCGTTCCGTCTGCAGCTCGACGTGCAACCGCATCTCCTCGGCCATCTCGGCGTCGAGTCGTCCCTTACGGAACAGTAATTGGAATCTGCGGATGAAGTTCATGCTTCAGGCTTCAGGTCTCAAATTTCAGGTTTCTTCCGCACTCACTCCGCCCGCAGCGCCACCATCGGATCAACCTTCGCCGCCCGCCGCGCGGGCAGCCAGCAGGCCAACAGTGCCACGACGCCGAGCAAGGCGGCGATGCCGGCGAACACCAGCGGATCACGGGCGGGGGTCCGGTAGAGCAACGACTGGATGAACCCCGTGGCCGCGTAGGCGCCGCCGGCTCCAAGCACGATGCCCAGCGCGATCATTCGCGCACCCCGGCCGAGCACGAGTCGCTGCAGGTCCGCTGGGCGCGCGCCCAAGGCCAGACGCACGCCGAACTCGCCGGTCCGCTGCGCCACCGTGTATGCCATGGTCCCATAGACGCCCACCGCCGCCAGGAGCAGCGCGACCCCCGAGATCGTGCCGACCAGCACCATCGCGATCCGCTGCCGCGCCATTTTTGCCCCGACGAGACGGCTGAGCGATTCAAGCAAGAAAACCGGCTGCGTGGCATCCACGGCATTGAGTTCCCGCCGGAGCGAGGCGGGCAAGGCGCCGACGTCGCCGCTGGTGCGGACCACGAAGGTCAGCACGGGCATCGGATTCTGCGCAAAGGGCTCGTAGTTTTGCGGGATGATTTCCGTATCGAAGTCCTTGTGCCAGATATCGCCGACGACGCCGACGATCTCCCTCCATTCCGGCGGACCTCCGGCGAGTTGGAAGCGCTTGCCGATCGGATCTACCCCCGGGAAGTGCCGCGCGACAAAGGACTGGCTCACGATGGCAACCCGCAGTCCTCCAGCGCGATCCTGCTCGTTGAAGGCGCGTCCCTGCACCAAGGGAATGCCCATGGCCCGGAAGTAGTCGGGGGTGATGGCATAGTAAAGTGACACCGGCCGCTCCGCCATCGCGGAAGTCTGGCCCTCGATCTGCACCGGCCGGGGCCAGTAGTTGCTGGAAAAGGGTATGAACGGCGTGGCTCCGACCGAAGTTACTTCCGGCAACGTGCGCAACCGGTCCATGACCGCCGCGGCGAAGGCAAGCTGCTTCTCCGCGTTGTTATATTGAGGTGCCATCACCCACATCATGACCGCGCCCTCGGGCTGGAACCCGGGACTGGTGTGCGACAACCGCGCAAAGCTGCGCACCAACAGCCCGGCTACGGTGAGCACCACCAACGTCAGCGCGATCTCCGTAATAATGAGTCCCTGCCGGAAGGCCCGCGCTCCCGGTCCGTCCCCCATGCTGCGGCGGGATACCCGCAGCCCCAGCAAGACATTGAGCCGGGAACTGAACCACCCGGGCACGAGGCCGAACGCGATGCCGGTGAGCAGCGTGATCGCGAACGTGAACGCCACGGCCCGGCCGTCGACAGCGATCTCGTTTGCCCGGGGCAAATCGGCCGGAGCCAGGGCGAGCAGCGCACTGACGCCCCACCTCGCCACCACCAGACCAAGCACCCCGCCCAGCACGGCGAGCAGCAGGCTTTCGGCCAGCAATTGTGCGGCGACGTGCAGGCGGCTGGCGCCGAGCGCTACCCGCACGGAAATCTCGCGTTGGCGCACCGAGGCGCGCACGAGAAGCAGGTTGGCGATATTGACGCAGGCGATGAGCAGCAACGCCCCCGCGGCGGCGAACAGGGCGTAGAAGGTCGGCCGCACGGTCGCGACATGGAAATCAAGCAGCGGCACCGCGACCACGCCCCAACCCCGGTTGGTCGCCGGATACTGCGAGGCCAGACGGGCGGCGATGGCATCCAACTGCGCCCGCGCCTGCTCGACCGTGGCGCCGGACTTCAACCGGCCGAACGCAAACGAAAGGACGTGCGCCGACCGGTTCTGCCAAAGTTGTTCGGGAAACGCCGCCGGGGTGTAGATTTCGTAATGTTCGCCGCGCTCAAACTCCGGGGGCATCACGCCGATCACCTCGTAAGGCGCCCCCTGGAGCTGGAGCGTCCGGCCAACGATGTCGGGCCGGCCGCCGAACTTCCGCTGCCAGAAGGCGTGCGTGAGCACGACGACGTTGTTCTTGCCCGGCGCATCCTCCGCCGGGCCGAAGACACGACCCAGCAGCGGCTGGACGCGAAGGGTGGTGAAACATTGGCCGGTGACGCGCGCGGTGAGCACCCGGATCGGTTCGCCTTCGCCCACGAGGTTCATGGCGGTGCCCTGCACGGCATACATGCTTTCGAAAGCTTCCGCCTGTTGGACCCAGTCCCGGAAGTTGGCCGGCACGCTCGAATAGGTGGCGAACTGCGGGAGGTTGGTTTCCTGGAGCACCATCAGTCTCTCCGATTCGTGATAGGTGATCGGCCTTAGCAGCACCGAATTGATCACGGTGAAGATCGCGCTGCTCGCCCCGATGCCCAGCGCAAGCGTGATTATCACCGTGAGGCAAAAGCCCGGGGCGCGGACGAGCTGACGGGAGGCATGGCGCAGGTCGCCCACGATCCTGTCCAGCCAACCCCAGCCAAACCCGTCCCGGCATTGCTCCTTGATCTGCTCAACTCCGCCGAACCGGCGGAGCGCCGCGTCGCGGGCCTCGGCTGGCTCCATTCCGGCGGCGCGATTCGCCTGCGCCTGCATCTCCAGATGCGCGCGCATCTCCTCCGCCATCTCCGCTTCAATCCGCCGGCGACGGAAAAGACTCCGCACCCTGGCGTTCAGCTTCGCATACAATGAGTTCATGGCAAAATTGGTTCATCACGCGTTGCCCAGCACGAGGTTGATCGCCGTCGAGAGCTTGGCCCAGCTTTGCTCCTCGGTGGCGAGCTGCTTCCGGCCGGTGGCCGTCAGCGAATAGAACTTCGCCTTCCGGTTGTTGTCCGAGACGCCCCACTCCGCCTTGATCCAGCCTTGGTCCTCGAGCCGGTAGAGCGCCGGATAGAGCGAGCCCTGCTCCACCGTCAGCATGTCCTTCGACATCTGCCCGATCCGGACGGCGATGCCGAAGCCGTGCATCGGTTCGTTCTGGAGCGATTTCAGGATGAGCAGGTCGAGGGTGCCCTGCAGGAGGTCGGCTTTGTGGTTGGTCATGGTTTCGCCTAGATTGTCTAGGAGAGAATCGCCACTCCCCTAGAATGTCAAGGCGAGACGCGCGCCGAACGCTCAACGTCGAACTTCGAACGCTCAACGTCCAAACAATCCACTCATTCCCTCTTCGCAGACTATCCAGTGGGACGCTCTGACCTTGAAAGTTGAACGTTGAGTGTTCGACGTTGGAAGTTTCCGAGGTTTTTCCATCTGCGCTCTGCAAGCTTGCCGCCCTGTCTGTCCTCTGTTCTCTGTCATCCGTCCTCTGATGCCTTCCGACGCCACCCCGCTCCTGAACCCCGCCCAGCGCAAGCTCGTCGGCTTCGCCCTCGGATTCGCCGCCTTCTGCGCGATCGCCTGGCTGCTCTATATCCTGCTGTCGGGAGTCGCACGTTTCATCGGTTATTTTTCCGGCGTCATCTGGCCTCTGGCGGTCGCCGGCATTCTCGCTCTGGTCCTGCGTCCGGTGGTCACGGTCTTCGAACAGCGCCTGAAGGTGAGCCGGCCCGTCGCCGTGGTGCTGCTTTACCTGGTCTTCGTGCTGTTTCTCACGGGGCTGCTCATCACCTTCGTTCCGGCGGTCGTGACCCAGATCATCGAGTTCATCGCCTACCTGCCCGAACTGTGGCAGAAGACGGTCGGCTGGGCCGAGCTGCATTACCCGGAATGGCTGGCGGCCATCCGCCCCTACCTGGAGAACCCTACCATCAAGGCCGCCCTCGAAGGCCTGACCCAGCAGGCGCAAAATCTGCTCAGCCACCTCGCCCCCACCCTCAAATCCGCCGGCGCCGGCATCTTCGGCCTGTTCGGTCTCGTCGCCTCACTGGCCGTCATCCCCATCTATCTTTTCTTTTTCCTCCTCTCCAACGGCGACCCCACCAAGTCCTTGCCGGAGCATCTGCCCTTCCTGAAAACGGAACACCGCGACGACGTCGTGTTCCTCGTCGGCGAGTTTCTCGGCATCCTCGTCGCCTTCTTCCGCGGCCAGCTGCTCATCGGGCTCATCATGGGCGTCCTGCTCGCCACCGGCTTTTCCGTCGCGGGCCTCAAGTTCGGCCTGGCGATCGGCCTGCTCACCGGCCTGCTCAACATCGTGCCCTACCTCGGTTCGATCCTCGGCCTCAGCGTCGCCTTGCCGCTCGCCTTTCTTCAGCCCGGCGGCGGCCTGCCGCTGGTCGGCATTTGCGTGACAGTCTTCACCGCGGTGCAGGCGATCGAGGGCTGGCTGCTGACGCCGCGCATCATGGGCCGGCAGACCGGACTGCACCCCGTGGTCATCATCGTGGCGATATTCTTCTGGGGCCAGGCCCTCGGCGGCATTCTTGGGATGATGCTGGCCGTGCCGCTGACGGCCTTCTTTGTCACCGCCTGGCGGCTCGTCCGAAGGAAATATTTAGTCGCCGGCTGAACTTTCCCCGCTGCCACGGGTCGAAAGGCCCACCCCACGGCCATGAAGCCCCTCTCTTTGTCCGCCTGCCTCGCGATGGCCGCCACGGCCGCCGCTGCCGAGTTGAAGGAGCCAGCACAAGTCGCCTCCGACTGGAACAAGACTATCGCCGATGCCCGCCAACCGGTGCTGCCCGATGGCCCGCTCGGGCTCAGCGCGGCCGCCCCGGGCCCGCTGACTTTTCAGGCCGGCGCAGAACCGCGGCCCCTGCGGTTGCCCCGGCTGCGCCAGAATGGCGACGTGCTGGAAGTGCCGCCCAACCTGCGGATGGATCCGGGTATTCTGAAGACGATACCGGACGCTGAAACACCGCCGCCGGGCGCCAAACCCTGGTATTATCGGGGGCAGAAATTCTGGCTCATTCCGATTTCCAACCCGCGCGAGGGCCACGCCGCATCGGAAAGCCCTCTCTACGACGCGCCCAATTACCGGGTCCCGCACGTTCTGCCTGACCAGCAACCACCCGGCACGAAGCCTCAGCCGTAACGATGCAGTAAGGTGGGCGTCGGTTTCCATACCGACGCATCGGCGTGCTCGTAGATCCCCATGTCGCCGGTATGCCCCTCGACGGGCTCGGGGTCCTGAGCTTGTCGAACGGAGAAACCGGCGACCACCGTCTGGGGGCAAACCGACCGAGAGAATTTGTCGTTCAACTGCATCTTTGGCTAAGCGGGCTGGGTTTAATTCCCAACATGGCTGCTATAGTCGGACGTAAACCCCCGCCTTACCCCCGCAGCGCGGCAAGCTTCTCTCCTGACAGAGGGTTGTCAGCAGCAGCGGTCCGCGGCTTTGACTTCACGCCCTTTGCGTCCTTTGTGTGACCCCAAGATGCCTTGGGATGTGCACCAGAAGGACGGAATCAACCTGCCGCAAATCGGCTGGTGGCTGGATGCGCGACGCGCCCAGTCCCGCTGTTTCGTCTCCCATGCGCACTCCGACCACATCGGACCGCACCGGGAAATCCTCGCGACCCGCGTCACGGCCAGCCTGATGCGGCTGCGTGTCGGCGGCCGGCGTCAGGAGACGATCATCGAATTCGGCCAGCCGTGGACCTCCGAGTTCGGCTGCGAGATGAAACTGTTTCCCGCCGGGCACATTTTCGGCTCGGCCATGCTGCACGCCACGACGGACCAGGGCTCCCTGCTCTACACCGGTGACTTCAAGCTCCGCCCCAGCCTCGCCGCCGAGACCTGCGAAGCGCCGCAAGCCGATGTGCTCATCATGGAGACGACGTTCGGCCTGCCGCGCTATGCGTTCCCGCCGCAGGCGGCGGTCGAACAGGCCATCATCGACTTCTGCCGGCAAGCGCTCGCCGAACAGGTGACGCCGGTGCTTTACGCCTACAGCCTGGGCAAGACGCAGGAGTTGGTGCAGATCGTCGGTCGCGCCGGTCTGCCGGTCATGCTGCATGCGCACGGTCATCGGATGACCCAGCGTTATGCCGAACTCGGCATGAAGCTGCCGCCGTATGCCCTGCTCGACACCGGCAACTATGCCGGCCACGTCATCATCGCGCCACCCATGTCTGGGCAGACCGAGCCGCTCACATGGATCCATCCGAAGCGCACCGCCGTGGCCACCGGCTGGGCGATGGACTCCGGCGCCATCTATCGCAACGGCTGCGACGCGGCCTTCCCCCTGTCGGACCACGCCGACTTTCCCGATCTCCTCGCCTTTGTCGAAAAGGTCCGGCCCAAGCTCGTCTACACGGTGCACGGTTTCGCCAAGGAATTCGCCGCCACGCTGCGCGCCCGCGGCACCGAGGCCTGGGCACTCGGCCAGCAGAACCAGATGGACCTGTCACTATGAGGCAGGGCGCGCCCGCTGGGCGCGCCGTGCATTTCGGACGGCCCGGCGGTCCGTCCCTACCTCCGACAAAACCTCGACGCGTGCCGCACTTTCGCCCATGCATGCTGTCCTGAACGCCGTGAAGAAACTCCTGTTGCTCTGCCTCCCCTGCCTCGCCGCTGCCGCACCGTTCACGGCTTTTCGCGATGGCGAGACCTTCACCTACAAGGTCGGCTTCGCCATCTTCAGCCATGCCGGCGACCTCACGATCTCGGCCCGCGAGCGAAAGCAGGACGGGATTGCCGTGATGAGCGTCAGCACGGAGACCCGCTCGCAGGGATTTGTCCGCGAGTTCTACGCCTTCGACAACCTGGCGGAAGTGGTGATCGCCAAGGCCACCGGCCGGATGTTGCACATCAAGGAAAGCGGCGGCACCACCAAGCGCCCCACCGACTCCGAGACGATTTTCGACTACACCGCCCGTGTGGCCAGGCACACCGACCGCATCCGTCCCGGCCGCTCCGCCGAGATCCCGATCCCCGATGGGGAACCCGTGGACCTCATCAGCGCCCTCGTGCAGACCCGCGATTGGAACCTGAAGCCCGGCGAGAAGCGCGACCTGCTCGTGCAGTTTGGCCGGGATTTTTATCCGCTCTCCATCCATGCCGAACGTTACGAGGACGTCCGCACCCCGCTCGGCACCTACAAGACCCTGCTGTTGATCCCGCGCATGGAAAAGGATCCGAAGGGCCTCTTTAAGAAAGGCGGCGAGATCAAGGTCTGGATTTCCCAAGACGCCAGCAGCCTGCCGGTCAAGATGCAGCTGAAGCTCAACTTCGGCTCCGCCACGCTGCTGCTCAGCGACTACAAAAAGTCCGGACCAGCGAAAATGTAGAGCGGAACCGCTGATCCCGCCGAGGTGGTCGCCGATTTCCACATCGGCGACTGGCGCCGGTATGGAAACCGGCGCCCACCACAAAATACCGGCCGGGCAGCGACCCGGCCCTACGCCTCCAGCCAAAACCGCCACGGCTTTCCCGCCCAGACTGGTCCCGCATAACTTACGCCGATGCGCGGGCCGCGCTTCACCCGGCGCCGCGGGATTTCGAGCCCGTTGTCCTCCAAATGCAGTCCGCTTTCCGGATGCGCCAGCTGGCCGTTGAGCTGCCGGTCGATGACCAGTCCCTTGGTCAGCCTCCCGGGACCGGCGATGCCGCTCACCCCGCGGATCAACACCGCTGCCGGGTAATCCACCGGCCCCGTGACCAGATTCAGCATCTCGTGCATGCCGTAGCACAGATAAACATACCAAGTGCCGCCCGATTTATACATGACCTCGGTCCGGCGCGTGCGCCCCTTGCTGGCGTGGCAGGCGAGATCGCGTTCCCCATCGTAAGCCTCCACCTCGGTGATGATATGTGCCGAGCGTCCCCCGATCGTCGTGCGGACTAAAGTCTTGCCCAGCAGCCACCTCGCCAAGGCAACCGTATCCTCGCCTTGCAGCTCTTTCGGCTTGATCACGCGCGCCATGCCATGCTTTCTGCCGGCCGCAATCGCTGTCGGCAAGCCGACTCTGGAACGGCGAACACCGGCTAATCCGATTGTTTCCATCCGATCTGTAAATAAATCCTTGCTTACATCTGCGCCGCCGCCTTTTTTTCACCCTTTGAATTTATGAAAGCCACTATCAAAACCCAGGGGAAACAGTTCTCGGTCAGCGAGGGCGACATCCTCATCGTGGATCGCTATCCTAAGACGGAAGCCGGCTCCACGGTCCAGATCAACGAAGTCCTCGCCGCCGGCGAAGGCGCCAATTTCAAGGTCGGCACTCCCTTCCTCACCGGCGCAACCGTCACCGCCAAGGTGCTGGAGAACAAGCGCGGCAAGAAGGTCATCGCTTTCAAGATGCGCAAGCGCAAGGGATCCAAACGCAAGCGCGGTCATCGCCAGGAACTTTCCGTCATCAAGATCGAGTCCATCTCCGCATAAGGAACCACTGCCATGGCACATAAAACAGGTCAAAAATCCTCCAGCAACGGTCGCGACAGCGCGTCAAAGCGTCTGGGCATCAAACTTTATGGCGGCCAGAAGGTTCTCGCCGGCGGCATCATCGTCCGTCAGCGCGGCTCCAAACACCATCCCGGCAAGGGCGTGGGCGTGGGTCGCGACTGGACGCTGTTCGCCCTGCGCGACGGCACCGTCGAGTTCGACAAGGCGCACCGCAAGGTGAACGTCGTCTGAGCGAGACACCAAGTTGTTTGATCCAAGCGCACCTTCCGGTGCGCTTTTTTGTTTTTGGAGCCACGGCGACCTCGCCGTGGCTCGCTGTTTTCGCGGGCGAGGTGGCCCGCGCTCCAGCAGACGAACGCTTGCGCGCGCTCCGACTTTCTCGCTAACTCCCCTGCCATGTCCGACCGCCTGAAAGACCTGCAACGCCAGCGCGCTCTCGCGCAGGAACAGTTGGCGTGGTTCGACCAGGAAATAGCGAAGGAGTCCGGTCAGACCCCGATCACCGTCCCAAACGCCCCCGTCGCTCCGTCCGCCGCGACGCTGGCGCCGCCCTCGGCCGCAGAAGCCGAGCACCTGGCGGAAGAGATCATCGCCCGCTACAAGAACGAAGGCACAACGTCACCCGCCGACGTCAAACGCGGCTGCTTCCTCTATTTCTTCTTCGCCATGGGCGCTCTCGTGATTTTCACCGCCGGCGCCTATTATCTCTACATTACCCTGCGGTAGGCGGGCCGCAGGATTGAATGTGGGAGGGGCTTTATGCCCCGACATGGATCGCCGCCCGGAAGTCGGGGCATAAAGCCCCTCCCACATTAGGAAAGCCAAACCGCAGGAGACCAAATCCTCCGCTCACAACGTCACCCGCCGTCCGCCGGTGTGCCACGAATCCCAGACGGCCTCGGTGAACTGCATGTATTTCACCCCGGTCTCAAAATCCGTCAGCCGGGCGGCCGAGCCCTCGCGAATGCTGGCCACGAAATCAGCTTCCACCCGCCAGGCGCCGCGTTTCTCTGGAGTGATTTCCACGAGTTTTTCGGGTTCATCCGCCCGCGCCAGCCAGAGCTCGTTTTTCGCGAGATCCAGCCGCAGGCCGGCCTTGCCGCCGTTGAGCCGGATCTCGGCGCGGGGTCCGCTTCGCTCCACGCCGCTGAAATGAGCGATCAGTCGCGCGCCGTCGGCGTAGGTCCCCAGCACGGTCACGCTCTCCGGAATGGTGGTCGGCTCCGGCACACCCTCCTCGTCCTTGCGCTCCTTGGTGAAGATCGCCGCGTCGGCGATCACCGAGGTCACCCCGTGCCCCAGCCAGCGTAATGCCATCTCGTAATAGATGCCGAGATAAAGCGTGTTCTTGCCGCTCAGGGTCAGATCCTGCCGCCAGGTCAGCGGCAGCGAGCTGTCGGCCAGACTGTCCGAGGTTGCGGTCAGGAAAACCTCGCGCAACGTGCCGAGCGTGCCGCGCTGCAGCATCTCGATCACCGTCGCGTCGAACGGCAGCGACATCGGCGCGGGCACGATCTGCGCGATCAGCTGGGGCCGTTGGCGCGACTCTTCCAGCATCATTTCCGCCTCGGCCAGGTTGCGGGCCATCCGCGCCTCGGTCAGCACGTGCTTGCCCGCGCGCAGCGCGGCCACCGTGAGCTTCGCGTGCATGTTCGGCCAGGTGCCGATGCACACCGCGTCGATGTCCTTCGACTCGATGACGTCCTTGGCGCTGGTCGTGGCATAGGGAATGCCGAATTCCCGCGCCACCTTCTGCCCCGACTCCATCGTCCGGTTGCACACGACCGTCACCTCCACCCCGGAAATGGCCTTGAACCCCGGGATGTGCTTCGCCCGGGTGTTGCCGCCGGCACCGATGATGCCGATGCGGAGACGCGAGCTCACGGAGCCGGGCTGGCCGAATTTTCGGGTTTTTCGAGTGACATCTGGGTCTGCTCGGTTTCGTCGAGTCCCATGTCGGCATCACTCGCCGCGCGGGGGTCGCTCGTGGTCTGCAGCCAGGCATCGATCTGGCGCGGGGAAAGCACGTCGGACGAGGGCAGCTCGTCCAGGGACTTGATGCCGGTGAATTCCAAAAAGGCCTCGGTCGTGCCGTATTGGATCGGCCGGCCGGGCAGGTCCGCGCGACCGACGATGTAGACGAGGTCGCGCTCCATCAGTTTGGCGAGTCCGGCGTCGGCCGACACCCCGCGGATCTGCTCGATCTCGGCGCGGGTCACCGGCTGGCGGTAGGCGACGACGGCGAGGGTTTCGAGCGACGACGGGCTGAGCTTGACCGGCGGCGGCTCGTTGCGCAGCAAACGGACCCAGCGGGCAAAACGCGGATGCGTGACCAAGCGCCAGCCGCTGTGGCCCTCTACCAGCACGATCTCGCTGTCGGCCGCCTGCAACTCGAGCGAGATGGCGTCGACCGCCTCGCGAATCTGGGCGGTGGTGATGAGCGAAGGAACGTCGCGGTAAAATTCATCATCCTCGACCGGCGCGGGCAACACGGGCTCCTCCGGCTCGGCGGGAGCGACCGCGACATCCGGCACGACGGCTGGATCGGCGCCCGGCTCCGTGCTCTCGGCCACCGGCTCATCGGTCAGGGGCAGCGCGGTCGCCTGTTCGTGGAAACGGCTGACGGCCGTCTGGATGTCTTTCACGGAAAGCGGGCCGTTCGAGGCGAACAACATCACTTTCAACACGCGCTTGAGGTCAAATGCCATGATTAGTGGCTCCAGTGAATGGCTCGGTCCCGCACCCTAGCAATCTTGAAATCTTGTAGGGGCGCTGCTTGTCGGCGCCCGCGGTTTGCCGGTCCCGAACACGGGCGTCCGCAAGGAACGCCCCTGCGGAAACGAGAGCAATTATGCCCCTTTTCGGACTAGCCCCCACCCCGGCTCCCGGCTATCTCTCGTCCACTATGACCTGGGACCGCTTCAAGTCGCTTTACTACACCAACCCCAAGCTCGGCCTGTCGCTCGACGTCAGCCGCATGCCTTTCCCGGATGATTTTCCGGCCACCATGGAGCCGAGGCTCCAGCAGGCCTTCGCCGCCATGGCCGCCCTCGAGGGCGGCGCCATCGCCAATCCCGACGAGAAGCGCATGGTCGGCCACTACTGGCTCCGCACCCCCGAGCTGGCCCCCACCGCCGAGCTCCGCACCGCCATCACCGGCACGATCGAGGCCATCAAGATTTTCACGGCCAAGGTCCACAAAGGCGAGATCGCCACGCCGGGCGGCGGCAAGTTCAAGGAGGTCCTGGTCATCGGCATCGGCGGCTCGGCCCTCGGGCCGCAATTCGTCGCCCACGCCCTCGGCCGGCTCAAGGGCAACCGCGACAAGCTCGGCGTCTCCTTTTTCGACAACACCGACCCCGACGGCATGGACTACGTGCTCAAGCAGCTCGGGTCGCGCCTGAAACAAACGCTCGTCATCGTCATCTCGAAATCCGGCGGCACCGCGGAAACCCGCAACGGCATGCTCGAGGCCCAGGCCGCGTTCAAGGCCGCCGGTCTCGACTACCCGAAGCAGTTCGTCGCCGTCACCGGCGAGGGCTCGAAGCTCGATCAGGTCGCGCAAAAGGAAGGCTGGCTTGCGCGTTTCCCGATGTGGGACTGGGTCGGCGGCCGCACCTCCGCCCTCTGCGCCGTCGGCCTCCTGCCGGCCGCCTTGCAGGGCATCAAGATCGACCAGCTGCTCGCCGGCGCCGCGGCGATGGACACCGCCACCCGCAAGAAATCCCTGAGCGACAATCCCGCCGCGCTCATGGCGCTCATGTGGTATTGGGCGACCGACGGTCGCGGCACCAAGGACCTCGTCGTGCTGCCCTACAAGGACCGCCTGCTGCTCCTCTCCCGCTATCTGCAGCAGCTCGTCATGGAGTCGCTCGGCAAGGAACTCGACCTCGCCGGCAACGTCGTCAACCAAGGCCTCGCCGTCTACGGCAACAAGGGCTCGACCGACCAGCACGCCTACGTCCAGCAGCTCCGCGAGGGCGTGAACAATTTCTTCCTCACCTTCATCGAGGTGCTCAAGGACCGCAACGCCGACACCTCCCTAGAGGTCGAACCCGGCGTCACCAGCGGCGACTTCCTGCAGGGCTTCTTCCTCGGCACGCGCGATGCGCTCAGCGAGAAGAACCGTCACTCCATGACGATCACCGTCAGCGAGGTTTCCCCGAAGACGATTGGCATGCTCATCGCCCTCTTCGAGCGTGCGGTCGGCCTCTATGCCTCGCTCGTCAACATCAACGCCTATCATCAGCCCGGCGTCGAGGCCGGCAAGAAGGCCGCGGGTGGCGTGATCGCCCTCAAGCTGAAGATCGATGCGGCCCTGCGCGCGGCCCCGGGCACGGCCTTCACGCCAGAGTCGCTGGCGGCAAAGCTCGGCCAACCCGACAAGACCGAGGCGATCTTCAAGGTGCTCGAGCACCTCGCCGCCAACCCGGGCAATCGCGTCACGAAGGCAGTCCGCAAGCCCTGGTTCGAATCGACCTATACCCGCCAGGGTTGATGCCATCAGCATGGTCCGCCGACACACCCCGACGCTCACCAAACGGTGGAACGCGGCCTCCGGACGCGATTCAGGATACGCGCATCGGGAAAACGCGTCCAGAGGCCGCGTTCCACCCCCGGCGATTGCATCGTTCCGGCTTGCGAAGGCTGCTGCCCACAGGGCGGGGTGTGGAAAAGGCTGAGCCGGCACGATGAAGCAACGCCTGTCTATCGTGCTGCTCAGTCTCCTCGCCGTAGGCCTGGGTGCGGCGTTCTGGCACGAGCGGTCCGTCCGCGCCGGGCTCGACGCGCAGATCATCCGGCTTTCCCGGCAGAACGCCGACCTGCGCTATGAGGCGAAGCAGGCGGCGGCGCAGGCGGAGAAATTCGGCCGGCACGCCGTCGAGTTGGATTCCCAGCTCGGCTCGGCCAAGTCCCGCACCACCGCGACCGAGGTCAGGCATCACCAACTCACTCGCGAACTCACCGAGCGGGAGCAGCGCGAGGTCGCGCTCATGGCCGAGCTCGCCACATTGAAACAGAAGCTCTCCGAGGCCTCCGCCCCGGCGGAAGCATCCCGCGGCGAGGTCGCCGCGGCTCCATCTGGAGCGCGGACGGCCCCGCCCGCGGAGCCGCCCATCGACGTCGGTGCCTATCGCACCCGGATCACCGAACTCGAACAGCAGCTCACCCAATTGCTCACCCGCGCTCTGGCCGAGCCGGTTGCCGCCCCGGCGGCGAAGCCGGAGCCCGCGCCGGTCCCGCCCGAACCCTATCAGGTGGTCCGGGTCGGCCCGCGCGATTCCTTTGTCGTGCTTGACTTCGGTGCCGCCCACGGAGCCCGGCCGGGACAGATTCTCAGCCTGTGGCGCGGAACATCTGGGGTCGCCCGGGTTCAGATCAGCGATGCCCGGCCCCGTTTTTCCCTTGCCCAAGTGCTGTCCGCCACCCTGAAAGGACAGTTGCAGACCGGTGATTTAGTCATATTGACCAATTAAACATGCCCAACCCTCGCAAAATCCTTTTCGCGCTTTTGCTGGCCATTCTGGCGCTCGCCGGCTTCTCCGGTTGCGCACCCCAGCAGAATTCGTCGATTCCGTGGAGCCGCCCCGCTGACTGGGAAGGCCGCATTCCCGGCATGGGCAGCTGATCCCGCGGGCCATTCACGCTTGCTGGCGACGTCATGACCACGCCCGCCGCGAACGCCTCGCTGACCCCGCTTCCCGGCCACCTCTATGTCGTGGCCACCCCCATCGGCAACCTGGCCGACCTGACCGACCGCGCCCGGGCCATCCTCGGCGCCGTGGATCTCGTCGCCTGTGAGGACACCCGCACGACCGGCGCGATGCTCACCCGCCTCGGGCTGAACCGCGAACTCACCGCCTATCACGACCACAATGAGGCCGAAGCCGCGGAAAAACTCGCCGAGCAGATCGCGCTCGGCAAGTCCGTGGCCGTCGTCAGCGACGCCGGCACACCCGGACTCAGCGACCCGGGCTTCCGCGTGGTGCGCGCCTGCCGTCGCCGCGGCCTGCCCGTGGTGCCCGTGCCCGGGGCGAGCGCCCTCACCGCCGTGCTCAGCGCCGCCGGCCTGCCGACCAACGGTTTTTTGTTCGTGGGCTTCCTGCCGCCCAAGTCCGCGGCGCGGCTGGCCTTTTTGGAAAGACACCGCGACTTCGACTACACGATCGCCCTCTACGAAAGCTGCCACCGTATCGAGAAGTTCGCCGGGGAGATCGTCGCGGTGCTCGGCGCCGACCGCGTCATCTGCATCGCCAAGGAGGTCACGAAGCTGCACGAGACCTTCCACGTCGGCCTCGCCGGCGACGTGCAGGCGAAACTCACCGCCGGCAGCCTCAAGGGCGAGTTCGTCGTGCTGATCGCCCCACGGGACTTCACGCCGTGAAACCACAGATGAACACAAATGGACACAGATTCCCCGATCCATTGATGTATCTGTGTCCATTTGTGTTCATCTGTGGTTAAAAATCTTTCAGTCGCCGTCATCGATATCGGCAGCAACTCGATCAAGGTGCTTGTGGCCGTGCGCGATGCCGCCGGCACGCTGCAGGCCCTGGCCAGCCGGACGATTGACGCACGCATCAGCGCCGGCATCAGCAAAAGCGAGCCCGTGCTCGGCGAGGAAGGCATGGCGCGCGGCCTGGCTGCGATCCAGGAACTGCTCGCCACCGCGGCGCCCTTTGCGCCCGCCAAAACGATTCTCGTCGCGACCAGCGCCGTGCGCGACGCCCGCAACGGCGGGGAGTTCCGCACTCGGGTCAAGACCGCCACCGGTCACGAGATCCGCATCCTTGCCGGCGATGACGAGGCCAACCTCATCGGCCGCGGCCTGACCAGCGACCCGGCCTTGGCGGACTTCAAGGATTTCTACGTCTTCGACCTCGGCGGTGGCAGCCTGGAGTGCCTGCTGTTCCGCGAGCGACGCATCACGCAGGCCGTCAGCCTGCAGCTGGGCTGCGTGCGGCTGACCGAGAAATTCATCAAGAATCCCGCGGCGCCGTTGCAGGCCGCCGAGTCCACCGCCCTCGCCCTGCATGTGCGGGATGAATTGAAGCGCAGCAAATTTCGCTTCCCCGTGACCGCGCCGGCCGCGGTGTTCGCCGGCGGGAGCATGAGCACCGTCCGTGCCATCAAGGCCGCGCGCCACGGGATGAACTTTGAGGACACTCCGGCGATCATCGGGACCGACACCCTGCATCACCTGCTGGATGAAATGGCCCACCTCACGCTTGAGGAGCGCAAGGCCGTGCCCGGCCTGCCCGCCGCCCGCGCCGACGTCTTCCCCGCCGCGCTCATCACGATGCTGACGGTAGCCGACTACGGTCACATCGACCGCTTCCATCATTCCCTGCACAACCTCCGCTGGGGGTTGGCGGCGGAGGCGTTGGAACAATTGTAGGGCGGGATCGCTGATCCCGCCTCGCCCGTTTGGCGGGGTCAGCGACCCCGCCCTACAGTTTCCTCAGCGCCGTCAGCAGCTGCTTGAAATCTTTCGGCAGCGGCGCGTTCAGGTCCATCACCTTGCCGGTCACCGGATGCGTGAAAACAAGGTGCTCGGCGTGCAGCATGACGCGCGGCGGCACGGGCAGCGCGGGATTCGGCTTCCACCCGTAGGTCGGATCGCCGAGCAGCGGATGCCCGATCGATTTCAGATGCACCCGGATCTGGTGCGTGCGGCCGGTGTGAATGCGGCAGCGCACCAACGCGGCGAGTCCGCCGAATTTCTTCTCCACCGTCCAGTCGGTCCGCGACGGCCGGCCGCCCTCGCCCACCGTCATCCGGTGCCGGTGCACGGGATGACGGCTGATGGCGCGGTCGATCGTGCCGCTGTCGGCCTTGGGCACGCCGGAGACGAGCGCGATGTATTCCTTCGTCAGGGTGCGGGAGGCAAACTGGTCGGACAGGGCGCGATGGGCGGCATCGTTCTTGGCGACGACCAACAGGCCGGAAGTCTCCTTGTCGAGCCGGTGGACGATGCCCGGGCGCTCCACCCCGCCGATGCCGCTGAGTTCGCCGGCGCAATGCGACAGCAGTGCGTGCACCATCGTGTCCTCGCCGGTGTTCGTGCCGGGGTGCACCACCATGCCCGCCGCCTTGTTGAGGACGATCAGGTGCTTGTCCTCGAAAACCACGTTGAGCGGGATGTCCACGGCCTTCAGCTCAGCCACCGTGGTTTCCGGAAAACTGAACTCCAGCAACTGGCCGCGCAGCACCTCGTCCGCCTGGCCGATGACCTTGCCATCCGCCTTGACCAGCCCGGCCTCCAGCGCGCGCTGGAACGCCACCCGGCTGTGCTCGGGAAACGCGCGCGCCAGCACCTTGTCGGCGCGTTCGCGGCGGATGGTGTCGGGGACGGTATAGGCGGTGGGCGAACTCACTGGCGCCATTCTTCGCACCGTTCAGAAGGACAGCAAGCGTTCGACAACAAAATTTCTGCGAGTCGCTGGCTGCCTGCGTCTGTGCAACCAATACCTTGTGGCAATGAACCCGGCGCCGACCCAGATGATTGTGTATGGGATACCTGTTATTGGTGCGAAAGCCCGGCCAGTGTCGTTGCTGACATTCGCGATGGCCTCCTTCACTTCGCGGGTAATTTCGGCACCTGTAAATATCCCGTCGTGGTTGGGATCCAGTCTCTCAAGTTTCTGCTTCAATTCATACTCGGCTGCTATGACTGAAAGCATCAAGAACCCGTAACAGAGAAAGCATGTCAGAACATACAGAGCAAAGCCGGGGAGTCGTGCCCTGCCCAGTCGGTCATTGGCCGTATACAACATGACTGGGAGCACAAGGAATCCGAGGAGCAGTCCGAAAGACATAAAATGAAGAGCTGCCTCAGTCTTATCCCCTGGCTATTACGTTATCCAACTCCTCCAGCCACGGCTTTTTCCGCGCCTCGGATATCAGTGCCACCTCGAAGCCGTTGCGGGCGAGCTGCGCCAGTTCCCGGCGGGTGAAACCGCTCGCTTCTACCAGCGCGACGTAGTCGTCGAGGAGCGTGTTGCCGAAGGAGATAGGATCGTCGGTGCTGACGGTCACCTGCACACCGGCGTCGACCAGTTGCCGGATCGGATGCGTGGCCAGGGTGACCCCGGGCACGAGCTTGTGGTTGCTGATCGGGCAGACATCGAGCGCGATGCCGCGCCGCTTGATCTCGGCCACCACGCCCGGATCCTCCAGCGAACGGATCCCGTGTTCGATGCGCTGCGGCTGAAGTTCGTCCAGCACCCGGCGAACAAAATCCGCGCCCATCAACTCGCCGGCGTGGGCCTTGGTGTATTTGCCGGCCCGACGCGCGGCCTCCCAGTATTTCGCCGACCAAGGTTCCAGCGGAAAACTTTCCGTGCCGTGCAGGTCGATGCCGGCGAGATCCTGCCAGGTGAGCGCGTCCGCGAGCACCGGCTCCATCTTCGGCGTGCAGCCGTTGTGATGGATGCCGAGGAAAACGCGGACTTCCAGCCCGGCCGGCACGGCGGACCGAATCGCGTGGAGGACCTCGCGTCCGTCGAGCCCGCCAAATTCGATCACGCCGGATGCAAAGCTCGTTTCGACGTATTTGATGTTCTGCGCGAGGTGGTGGGCAAAGATGATCTTCGCCGCCTCGTGATAGCGCTCTGCGGAGGTGAACCACGAGAACGCCATGTCGAGCAGTTCCGCCTCGAAGTGAGCGAAGTCGCGGAACTTGAAGTCGGCCGCCCAGGACGCCGGGGGCAGCCGGAATTCCGGCCGGACCTTCTGCAGCAATTCGAGCGGCAGTGCGCCCTCGAAATGCAGGTGCGTCTCCGTCTTCGGGAGGGCTTGGATGAAGGCGAGGAGTGAAGAATCTGAAGAAGGCATTTTTTAAACCACTGATGTTCACTAATACCCCACTAATAAAACCGACCTGGGATTGACCGGATTAGTGACCAATTAGTGTGGATTAGTGGTTAACCTTTCTTGAGGAGCTGGTCGGGATTCAGTTTCTTCAGCGCCGGAAGCGTGAACAGGCCGTCCTTGCGGATGAGCTTGCCGTCGAACCAGATTTCGCCGCCGCCGTATTCGGGACGCTGGATGCAGACCATGTCCCAATGCACGGCCGACTTGTTGCCGTTGCCGCCGGTCTCGTAGGCCTGGCCGGGCGTGAAGTGGAACGAGCCGGCAATCTTCTCGTCGAACAAAATGTCGCGCATCGGCTCGAGGATGTGCGGGTTGAAGCCGATGGCGAACTCGCCGATGTAGCGCGAGCCGGCGTCGGTATCGAGAATCTCGTTCAGGCGCTTCGTGTTGTTGCTCGTGGCCTCGACGATCTTGCCCGCCTTGAAGACGAGGCGGATGTGGTCGAACGAGGTGCCGAGGTAGACGGTGGGCGCGTTGTATTGGATGACGCCCTCGACGCTGTCCTTCACCGGGCAGGAAAAGACCTCGCCGTCGGGAATGTTGCGCAGGCCGCCGCACGGCACGGCGCCGATGCCCTTGATGGAGAACTTCAGGTCGGTGCCCGGGCCCTTCAGATGCACACGGTCGGTCTTGTTCATCAGGTCCGCCAGCGCTTTCATGCCCGGGCCGTAGCGGCCGTAGTCGAAGGTGCAGACGCGGAAGAAGAAATCCTCGAAGGCCTGCGTGCTCATGCCGGCCTGCTGGGCCATGGCGGACGAGGGCCAGCGCAGCACGACCCACTTGGTCTTGTTCACGCGGTGGTCGAGCACCGGCTTGAGCACCTTGGCGACGGCCTGCACCTTTTCGGCAGGAACATCGGAGGTCTCAAAGATGTTCTCCGAGCCGCGAACGGCGATGTAAGCTTGCATCTGCTGCATGCGCTGCAGCTCGACTTCGGCGGTCGTGGTGTATTGCTCGGCGGTGGCGCCGCGGAGCAGCTCGCGCGTGACGCGGGCGCGCTGGATGTTCACGTAGGGCAAGGCGCCCCGCTCCTGCGCCGCGCGCACGAGGGCGATGGTGAAGGTATCAGGCACGTCGAAGGCATCGATGAGCACGCGCTCGTCTTTTTTCAATTCGGTGGAAAAGCCGGTCAGCACCTCGGCCAGCCGGTCGAAACGGGGATCACTCATGCGGCGAGATTCGGCGGAGCGCGGACGGCGTTCAATAGCAAAGGTGGAGCGCGGCGTCCCGACGCGCTTCGAACGCGTCCGGCGCGTCCGCCATAGCCTTGGCGACGGCGGAAGGCCGCGTTCCACCTCAATCTACATCGGCGGCGCAGTCGCCACCACCGGTTCGCCGTGCGGGAAGCAGATCTTGCCGACCGCCTCCTGGAAATCCGTCGCCCCGCGCAGGATTTCTATCTCCAGCCGCAGGTAGTAGACCGGCAGGGGAAATTTTTCCGTCGCGGCGAGGCGCACCGCGTCCTTCTCCGTCGTGATCATCATGGTCACGCCGACGGCCTGCGCCTCGGCGAACACCTCGGTCAGGTCCTCCGAGGTGAACCGGTAATGGTCGAGAAACCGCCGCGTGTAGCCGAGCTTCGCACCGGTCTCGCGCAGGAAGGCTTCGAAACTCTCCGGTGCCGCGATGCCACTGAAGGCGCCGATCTTCTTTCCCGCCAGGGCGGAGAGCGGCAGGCGCGCCGCGACAGGCCCGGCGCCTTGAGCCGGTCGAGACGGCTCGCCGTCGCCGAGGAGCTGCAGATATTGCGGCTTGTGCGCGCATTCGATGATTTCCGCCTCCGGGTTGAAACGGCGGATCATGCCCTCGAGCTCCTCGTCGCGCACGCCCTTGGACTTGGTCAGGAAGACGTAGGAGGCGCGCTGGAGGTGCTTGATCGGCTCGCGGAGGATGCCGCGCGGCAACAGGAAGCCGTTGCCGAACGGGTTGGTCTTGTCCACCAGCAGCAGGTTGAGCCGGCCCTTGAGCGGCAGGTATTGGAAGCCGTCATCGAGCACGAGCGTGTCGCAGCCAAAGCGGGAGATCGCATACGCCCCGGCCTTCACGCGGTCCTTGTCCACCAGCACGACGACGCCCGGCAGGTTGCGCGCGAGCATGAACGGCTCGTCGCCGGCCAGCTCGGAATCGAGCAGCACCTTGTCGCCGTCGCTGACGACGCGCGGCGGCGGCGGCTCGGTGTGGTTGAGCCAGAACCACCACTTCTGCCACAGCGGCGGCGCCTTGCTCTTGTAGCCGCGGGAGAGGATGGCGACCTTGCGGCCGCGGTCGCGCAGGGCCTTGGCGAACATTTCCACGATGGGCGTCTTGCCCGTGCCGCCGACGGTCAGGTTGCCCACGACCACGACAAGGCAGCCGAGCGGCTGGTCGCGGAAGATGCGGTTGCGGTAAAGCCAGAGCCGGAGCTGCACAATGCCGCTGAAGAGATAGGAGCACAGCTGCAGGAACGCCCCGAACAGCATCGCCCCGGTTCCCTCGCGCCGCCCCATGATGACATCGATGGCGAACTGCTCGAATTCATCGATTTTATGACGGAGCCAGCGATTGGGCATGAGTAAATTGGCTTTGCGTTGAAAGGGGCCGGATGGTGGGTTGGTGCTAACCGTTGGTGCTGCGACATGCAACACCGGCTTAAACAACCGACACCATGAGCTATAAACTTTTCATCCCCGGCCCGATCGCCGTCTCCGAGAAAACCCTGCGCGCGATGGCGCAGCCCATGATCGGACACCGCAGCACCGACTTCGTGGCGCTCTACCAGTCCATCCAGCCGGACCTGCAGGCGCTCCTCTACACGACGGACCCGGTCTATCTCTCGACCAGCAGCGCCTGGGGCGTGATGGAGGGCTCGATCCGCAATCTCACCCAGAAGAAGGTTCTCTGCTGCATGAACGGCGCCTTCTCCGACAAGTGGCTCGATGTCGCCCAGCGCTGCGGCCTCGCCGCCGGCGCACTCAAGTCCGAATGGGGCCAGCCCGTCGATCCCGAGGCCCTGCGGAAGGAACTCGCCACCGGCCAATACGATGTCGTCACCCTCATCCACAACGAGACCTCGTGCGGCTGCATGAGCGACCTGCCGGCCATCGCCGCCGTGCTGCGGCAGTTTCCCGACGTCATCAGCATAGTGGACACCGTCAGCTCGTTCAGCGCCATGCCGATCAAGAAGGACGAGCTCGGCCTCGACGTCATCATCACCGGCTCGCAAAAGGCCCTCGCCCTGCCCCCGGGCATGTCCCTGCTCTCGCCGTCGAAACGCGCCCTCGCCCGCGCCGCCCTCTGCAAGACCCGCGGCTACTATTTCGATTTCCTCGATTTCCAGAAGAACCACGAGAGCGGCATGACGCCCAGCACGCCCGTCATCCCGCTGATCTACGCCCTCCGCTCCAAGCTCGATGACATCAAGGCCGAGGGCTTCGACGCCCGCTTCGCCCGGCATGCCCGCCTTAACCAGCAGGTGCGCGACTGGGCGTTCGCGAAGGGCTTCAAGCTGTTCCCGAAGGAAGGCCACGGCTCCGTCTCGCTCAACTGCTTCGCCAACACCCTTAAGGTCGACCTCGCCGCGCTGAACAAGTCGCTGAAGTCGAAGCACGGCTTCGTCATCGACGGCGGCTACGGCAAACTGAAGGGCCTGACCTTCCGCATCTCCAACATGGGTGACGAGACCCCGGAAACGATGGCCGCGCTGCTCAAGGCGCTCGACGCCGTGCTGGCGGAACAGGGCGTGAAGTAAGCGAAGATTTTTCATCGTCTCCCCATCCGGCCTCTGTCTGGATCGTCCGCAGCATGAAATTGCGGCTGCGGTCGGTTGTCACACGGAGTCTCCTTGGGTTGACCTTGGGAGTTGCTGGGGCCGCGGCCGCGGCAACCACGAGCGGCTTGGAGGTGATCAAGGTTCTGCCAAGCCAGACCGATCCCGCCATCAAGGAGTTCGACCTACCGCACTTCATCTATGTGGACCACGACGCCTTGGGCACGGCCCATCCGGACCGACCGACCGGACGCCACGAATTGCTCCTGTGGATTCCGGGCACCCAGCCTCCCGGCGGCAAGGGCGAGGGGCCCGGCGGCGCAGGCAAGTTCTGCGAATTGGCGGCGCATCTCGGCTATCATGTCATCGTGCTTAAATATCCGAACGCCGCATCCGCTGCGGTCTGCCGGCGGGATGAAGATCCGGACGCCTTCGAAAAATTCCGCGACACCATCATCGCCGGCGGCAGCTCCCGGCACATCAAGGTCAGTCGCGCCGACAGCATCGAGAACCGCCTGATCAAGCTCCTGCTCCATCTGCAGCGGACCCGGCCTGCCGAAGGTTGGGATCAGTATCTGGCGCCCGGCGACACCATCAGATGGGAGGCACTGGCGGTGGCCGGTCAATCCCAAGGCGGCGGACATGCCGCGTTGATCGGTCTGAAGCATCGCGTCGCCCGGGTCATATGCACTGGCGCGCCGAAGGACTACAGCCTCGCCCTCGGCCGGCCGGCGGCCTGGCTCGGGCAAAAATCGGCGACGCCGAAATCCCGCTTCTTTGCCTTCAATCACCTGCAGGACCACCAAGGTTGCTCGCCGGCACAACAACTCGAGAACCTGCGGGCCCTCGGGCTGGACGCCCTGGGAGCACCGGTCAGCGTGGACCGTGAATCCCCACCCTATCAACACACCCGGATTCTTACGACCAACTATCCCGGCACGAAGCTGGATTCGGGCCCGGCCCACACCTCCGTGATGAACCCGCGCAACGCGGAAGTTTTCAGGAAAGTCTGGACCTACATGCTCACGGAAAAGGCCCCATGAACCCCGCCGCTTCGTCAGGGCTGTCCGCAATCCAACCGCGAAAGTTCTCCACCACCCGTTGGTCGGTCGTGTTGCACGCCGGACGACACGACACGCCGAACGCGCAGGCGGCTTTGGAGCAGCTTTGCCGCACCTACTGGTATCCGCTTTACGCCCATGTCCGGCGGCGCGGCCACGACGCCCACCAAGCGGAGGATCTCACCCAGGAATTCTTTGCCCGTCTGCTCGAAAAACAGACGCTAGGCCTGGCCGATCCGGCGCGCGGACGTTTCCGATCATTCATGCTGACGGCGCTCGATCATTTTCTCGCCGACGAGCGCGACAAGGCCCGGGCCCTGAAACGCGGCGGGGGCGCGGAGCTGCTCTCGCTTGATCTGGCCTCCGCCGAGCGGCGCTATGATCTCGAACCGGCCGATGACTCCGCTCCCGACCGGGCGTTTGACCGGCAGTGGGCCCTGGCCCTGTTGGAAACCGTGTTGCACCGGCTGGAGCAGGAATACCGGCACGCCGGGAAAGCCGCGCTGTTCGCCGCCCTCAAGGAAACCCTCACCGGCACGCGGGAATCGCAGCCCTATGGCGAGCTGGCCGCCCAACTGGGAATGAACGAAGGCGCGGTCAAAGTGGCCGTGCACCGCCTGCGCCAACGTTACCGCGCCTGCCTGCAGGAGGAAATCGCCCATACGGTTTCGTCACCCAAGGAGGCCGGTGCGGAAATGCGCCACCTGTTCCGCGCCCTCGCCGGCGGTTGAGAGGGAGGTAGTTTCACCCCGGTGTAACCTTCGTCCGGATTTTCCGTAGCAGCAGGTTGAACCCACCATGAATTCCCATCCAACCTGTCCCAAATGCGGCAAACCGCTGCCCGCCTCCGCCCCCCGGCAATTGTGCCCCGAATGCCTGCTGCGAGCCGGCTTCCCCACCGGCCGGCCGGCCCTGTCCGCCAGCGCCGGACCGGAACCGCGCGCGCCCTTCACCCCGCCCACTCCCGCCGAGCTGGCTCCGCTCTTTCCGCAGTTGGAAATCCTCGAATGTATCGGCCAAGGCGGCATGGGGGCCGTCTATCGCGCCCGCCAGCCAGCCCTCGACCGTCTCGTCGCCCTCAAGATCCTGCGGCCACCGACCGGCAACGATCCGGGTTTCGCCGGGCGGTTCACACGCGAGGCCCGGGCGCTGGCGAAACTCGCGCACCCCAACATCGTCGCGGTGCATGACTACGGACAGGCCGGACCCCACCATTATCTGCTGATGGAATTCATCGATGGCATGAACCTGCGCCACCTGCTCAACGCCGGAACGATCAGCCCGAAGGAGGCGCTGGCCATCGTGCCGCCGATTTGCGACGCGCTGCAATTCGCGCACGACCAGGGCATCGTGCATCGCGACATCAAGCCCGAGAACATCCTGCTGGGGAAAAACGGCGCGGTGAAAATCGCCGATTTCGGCCTGGCCAAGCTCGTGGGGGCCGGCGGCGAGGATGCGTCGCTCACCGGCGCCGGCGACGTGATGGGCACGCCACACTACATGGCGCCCGAGCAGGTGGAGAAACCGCGCGAGGTCGACCATCGCGCCGACATCTATTCGCTCGGCGTGGTGTTTTACCAGATGCTGACCGGCGAACTGCCGCTCGGCCGGTTCGGCCCGCCTTCGCGAAAGGTGCGGATCGACGTGCGGCTGGATGAGATCGTCCTGCGCGCCTTGGAGAAGGAACCCGACCTCCGCTACCAGCAGGCGAGCGCCCTGCGGACCGAGGTGGAGGCGGTGACCCAAACGAGTCCGCCCGCGACCAAGGACGCGACGACCAACGCCTGGGCCGACGGCAACCTGCTCGTCGTGCCGGTCAACGATGCGCATCTGCCGTTGCGCTGCATCAAGACGAACGAGCCGGTGACCGCGACAGAGGCCAGACGGAAGGAATTCGTGTGGTTCCCGCCGATCATCTGGCTCTCGCTGCTCATGACCCCGGTGGCGTTCATCATCCTCTATTATCTGTTTCGTCAGTCGGTGGCTCTCGACGTTCCCTTGAGCGCCACCGGCCGCCGTCAGGTGCGCCGGCATTTCCTCGTCGCCACCGGCCTGACCGCTGGCGGAGCCCTTGCGCTCATCGCGATCATCATGAATGCCTACACCGGCCGCTGGGCCGGGCTGGGCGGCGGCTTTTTTGTGCTGCTGATACTGCTCGGCCTGGTCGCCATGCTCGCCGGCCTCTCGCATGATTCGAAACGCGGCATGGTGCTCCGCGCGGTAAAACTGCAGGATGGCCGACTCTGGCTCGCGGGCGCCGGCCCGGCCTTCCTCGCTTCGCTGCCCCGAGGCGACACGGCTGCTCCTTCACGGACTCCCCACCGCACTCCCGGCCCCGGTGCCGTCATCCTCGTCACTCTGTGCCTGCTGCTCGCGCTGCCGGCCGCCCTCTATTGGCGTTCCCGCTCCGGGGTGGAGCGCCAGTCTCCGCCGAACGTCCAGCCGGCTCCACCGCTCCGGCCCATCGCTGAAACAGCCGGCTACGGACCAGTCGTCGTGCGACTGGTAGGCGACATCGCCAGGCACGAAGCCCCCGAACTGCTTAATTTGGAGACCGGCCAATTGTCTTTTCAGAAAGATATCCTGGGCGACAGCCTCAAGGGGCTTACGGCCACACTTATGGCAGATAGTTTCCGGGCGCATGGGATCGACGCCACTGGAACCCTCGACCCGAACACGCGGGGTCTGGCCGGCTGGGAAATTTGTGCTCTGCCGATCGGGTCGAAAGCCTTTACCGACCTTGGGGCCATGGAACTGCGCGCAGCCCTGGCCGAAAGCCAGCCGGGCAGCCCAGTCGTCATGACGGGCACGGGACCGCTGCCCGCCACCTACGCGATCAAAACCCGGACCGGACGCTTTGGGTTGCTCCAAATCCTCGGTTTCAGCGACAAGCCGCATGGAGTGAAGGTTCGCTACAAACTCGCGCGGCCCGCAGCCGACCGGCCGACGATGCCGCCTGAGGCCAGAGCATCCGTCCCGACTGGGTTCGGTCAGGAACAGCACAACGCAAATACCCACCAGGATTTGCCGCCCCGGATAATCTTCAATTCCATGCCCGGGCTTCCTCAAAATCCCTCCCGTGCACTACCGTCCGATTTCGACCGGATGGAGGGCAATCCGGAAATTCTCCGCATTTTGCTCCAGCAGGCGGAAAACGCCGTCATCCAGATCGAGGCGCGGCATCGGGCCGGACTTGTAACCAATCAGGACGTCAATGAAGCCAGGGCTAACGTTTCGTTGCTGCAGGCCCGGGTGGCGGGCGACCGGTTGAAGTTTGCGCGCGTTCAGCTCGCCACGGCGGAGGCCCGTCTGCAAATCGCCTCGACTCGATATGATACCGGCCTCACGGACTCAGCCGAGCGCGAAAGCGCCAAAGCCGAATGGGAAATCGCAAAAGTGCGCCTACGCGAAGCTGAAAAAACCGTGCAACAGCCGTCCCGCGTCGGCGACGGACCAACACACTAAATCCTGGTCAACCGAATTGGGCGCCCCGCAGACAACGAGCTATTTCGACTCGTGGATCGGGTCGGCAAGCAGCGCTTCTGGCACGGCAAATCAGAAGCAGCCAAAAAAGTATTGCTTGAAATTGTGCGCGGCGGCCCCTAACGGCTCGCACCCACATGAAGTGTCTCATCATTGCCGAGAAGCCGTCCGTGGCTGCGGACCTGGCTCGCGCCCTCGGAAAAATCCCCAAGAAAGGCGACCACTACGAAAACGACGAATACGTGATTTCGTCGGCGGTCGGCCATCTGGTCGGACTTCAGATGCCGGAAGATATCGACAAGAAGAAATACGGCTTCTGGCGCCTGGAGACGCTGCCCATCATCCCCGACGAGTTCCAGCTGCAGCCCCTGCCCGAGGGCAAGGACCGCTTCGGCCAGCTCAAGAAGCTGCTCGCCCGGAAGGACATCACCCGCGTCATCAATGCCTGCGACGCCGGCCGCGAGGGCGAGCTCATCTTCACTTATATATACCAGCTCACGAAGTGCAAAAAGCCCTTCCAGCGGCTCTGGATGTCGTCGATGACCAACGACGGCATCAACGAGGCCTTCAAGCACCTCCGCAGCGCCGAGCAGATGCAGGGCCTGGCCGACGCCGCCCGCTGCCGCAGTGAGAGCGACTGGCTGATCGGCATCAACGGCACCCGCGCGCTGACCAAGCGCATGTTCGGCTCCCGCGCCGGCAACGTCGCCTCCGTCGGCCGCGTGCAGACCCCCACCCTCGCCATCGTCTACAACCGCGAACTGGAGATCCGCAATTTCGTGCCGCGCGGCTACTGGCGCATCACCGCCAACTTCGGCGTTGCCAAGGGCAGCTACGAGGGCGCCTACCAGCGCACGGATTTCAAGAAGAGCGACGACGAGCACGACCGCATCGACCGCGTTTGGGACAAGGCAAAGGCCGCGGCCATCCTCGCCGCCTGCCAGGGCCAGCCCGTCGCCAGCGTCACCGAGGAGAAGAAGGCCAGCACGCAGATCGCGCCCAAGCTCTACGACCTGACCACCCTCCAGCGCGAGGCGAACGGCCGCTTCGGCTTCCCGGCCAAGCGCACCCTGCAGATCGCCCAGGCGCTCTACGAGCGGCACAAGATGATCACCTACCCCCGCACGGACTCGCGCGCCCTGCCGGAGGATTACATGCCCCTCGTCCGCGAGACCCTCGCCAACCTGCACGGCGACCTCAAGCCGCACGCCCAGCGCGTGCTTGATTCCGGTTGGGTGCAGCCGAACAAGCGCATCTTCAACAACGCGCAGGTCTCGGACCACTTCGCCATCATCCCGACGCAGCACGAGGCCAAGCACCTCGACGAGGCCGAGGCCAAGCTGTTCGACATGATCGCGCGGCGCTTCGTCGCGACGTTCCACCCGGTCGCGGAGTTCGACATCACCACGCGCCTCAGCGTCGTCGCCGACCACACCTTCCGCACCGAGGGCAAGGTCCTCACCGCCCCCGGCTGGTTGTCCGTCTACGGCAAGACCACGGTGGAGGACGATTCGCCCGACTCCAAGGCGCTGCCCGCCCTCTCCCCCGAGGACAAGGCGAAGGCCAAGACCCTCGACGCCACGCTCCACGAGGAGGCCACGAGGCCGCCCCCGCGCTACACCGAGGCCACGCTGCTGTCCGCCATGGAAGGCGCCGGCAAGCTCATCGACGACGAGGAATACGCCGAGGCGATGAAGGAGCGCGGCCTGGGCACGCCCGCCACGCGCGCCGACACCATCGAGGGTCTCGTCAACCAGAAGTATCTCGACCGCCACCAGCGCGAACTCGTCCCCTCCACCAAGGCCGAGCAGCTGCTGCAGTTCCTCACGGCCGTGAAGGTCGAAGATCTCACCAGTCCGTCGATGACCGGCGAGTGGGAATGGCACCTCCGCGAGATGGAGCACGGCAAGTATTCCCGCGAAAAGTTCATGGCCGAGATCGTCAAGGAGACGAAGGGCATCGTGGAACGCGTGAAGGGCTTCGAGGAGGACGACTCCGTCGCCCGCATGACCGAGATCATCTCCCCCACCGACGGCAAGCCCATGCGCGAGACGCTGCGCGGCTACAAGTCGCAGGACGGCGCGCTGATGGTCTACAAGATCGTCGGCGGCCGCCGCATGGAGGAACCCGAGGTCAAGCAACTGGTCGAGACCCGCTCGGTCGGCCCGCTCGACGGCTTCATCTCCAACAAGACCCGCAACCGCTTCTCCGCCGTGCTCAAGCTCGAGGAGGTCGAAGAGACGAAGAAGGACAAGGCGACCAAGCAGGACGTCACCACCAAGAAGTGGAAGACGGCGTTCGATTTCGGCGACAAGGTCGACATCGGCACCCTCACCCCGATCTGGTCCGACCCGAAGACCGGCGCGGAGATGTGCGAGAACGGCAGCAGCTACATCGTCCGCGAGAAGAAAGCCGACGGCACCTGGGAGCAGACCTTCCGGGTCGGCCGCATCATGTGCCAGAAGGCCATCCCGCCGGAGCAGGCGATCAAGATGTTCAGCGAGGGCAAGACCGACCTCATCGTCGGCTTCATCTCGAAGAAAGGCCGGCCCTTCGACGCCTTCCTCAAGCGCGAAGGCGCCAAGATGTCCTGGGAGTTTCCGCCGCGGAAAGCGAAGCTCGACAAGGACGGCAAGCCCATCGAGCGCAAGGCGCGGGCGAAGGCCGATCTCTCCAAGGCGAATGTTCTCGGCGAAAGCAAGGAGCCCGCCGGCGAACTCGTCGAACTCGGCGACGCCTACTACGTCCGCAAGCCCGACCAGGACAATCGCCAGGTGTTCAAGCTCTCCAAGAAACTCTGCGAGGTGGAGATCCCGGTGGAGCAGGTCCGCAAGCTGCTGGAACACGGCCGCTCGGACCTGATCGAGAACTTCGTCTCCAAACGCGGCAACAAGTTCAGCGCCTATCTGGTGATCTCCCAGAAACAGGACAAGGCGGAGTTCGAATTCCCGCCGCGGTGAGGAGAAAGGTGGAACCCGTCCTCCGTGACGGGTTAAGAGCGCGTCCGGCCTGTCCGCCAAAGCCTTGGCGACGGCGGAAGGCCGCGCACCACCACCTACGCCTCCGCATCGCTTGGCGTAAAACCCGCAAGATCTGCGCACGTTTTTGACACAAATGCGCCGGGAATAGGCTTGTGACGCCTTTCCGCCCGGGAGTAAATGCCCCCCGCCATGATCGTCACGACCGCCCAACTCTTCAAACACGCCTATGGCAAGTATGCCGTCGGCGCCTACAACATCAACAACGCCGAGCAGGCCATGGGTCTCTTCAAGGGAGCCATCGCGTCCAAGGCCCCCTTCATCATCCAGATCTCCAAGGGTGCGCGCAAATACACGGACAAGAAGATGCTCGAGGCCATCATCCGCGCCGCGGCCGAGATCTTCCCCGAGGCCATCTTCGCCGTCCATCTGGACCACGGCGACGAGGAAACCTGCTACGACTGCATCAACTCGGGCTTCTACAGCTCCGTGATGATCGACGCCTCGCACGATCCCTACGAGAAGAACGTCGCCATCACCAAGCGCGTCGTCGACGCGGCCCACGCCAAGGGCATCTCCGTCGAGGCCGAACTCGGCATGCTCGGCGGCGTCGAGGAGGACATCAAGGTCGAGGAAGGCAACGCGTGCCTCACCGACCCGGCCGAGGCCGAGGACTTCGTCAAGAAGACCGGCTGCGACTCCCTCGCCTGCGCCATCGGCACCTCGCACGGCGCCTTCAAGTTCAAGGGCAAGCAGTCCCTCCACTTCGACGTCCTCACCAAGATCAAGGCCCGCCTGCCGGGCTATCCGCTGGTCATGCACGGGTCCTCCTCCGTCCCGCAGGACGAGGTCGCCCGCATCAACGCCGCCGGCGGCAAGATCGCCGGCTCGATGGGCGTCGACGTGAACGAATACCTCCCCGCCGCCAAGCTCGGCGTCACCAAGATCAACATCGACACCGACGGCCGCCTCGTCTGGACCCGCGTGCACCGCGAGTTCTTCCGCGACAAGCCGTCCGACTTCGACTTCCGCCCGCCGGGCAAGATCTTCATCGACGAATACGCGAAGTTCATCGCCAGCCGCAACGTGCTGCTCGGCAGCGCCAACCAGCTCGACGATCTCCGCCAGAGCCTCGGCAAGTAAGCCAACTGCGTCTCAAATCGCCTTCCAACGCCGCCCCACCACGGGCGGCGTTTTTCTTTGGCGGGAAACGGACCGGCAAATCCGGCCTGTATTTCAATCTCCCCTTTTTGCGTCTTTTGCGCCTTTTTGCGGCCAACCCTCCTCACCGTGCACCTGCTCTTCCTCCACGGCCCGGCTGCCGCCGGCAAATACACGGTGGCGAAGGAACTCGTCACCCTTACCGGCTTCGAGCTCTACCACAACCACCTCGTCGTGGACGAGGTGCTGAAGACGCATGCCTTCGGCACCCCGGGCTTTGTCGTGGAACGAGATCGTCTCTGGCGGAAATTCTTCGCCCAGTTTCCTGGGCCGGGCCGGACGAACATCATCTTCACTTTCAATCCCGAAAATACCGTCCCGCAGGCCTTCATCGACTGGCTATTCGCCGAGCCCGCCCGTCGTGGCGTGCAGTTCACCTCCATTGAGATCACCGCGGACGAGACGGTGATCGAGAGCCGCATCGCTTCACAGCAGCGCCAGCAGTTCAGGAAGCTGACGGATCTCGCCCTCTACCGGCAACTCCGCGACTCGGGCGCCTTCCGCACTCCCGTCATCCCTCGCACCGACCTGCTGATCGACACCGGGGCCGCCGAGCCCGCCGACGCCGCCAAGCAGATTGCCCTGCGCTTCGGACTGCGAAAGCCGTGATGTGAGCCAGCCCGCTTGCGGACGCCCTTGCAGCGCGAGCAAGCTCGCTGGCCCACGATATTCGGCAAAATGTTTTCAGGGCTTCAGATGCGTCTCCATGAACCGGAGGAAAACTTCCCAGTCGGACGGAATCGTGCCGTGCCCGCCGGCGTGCATGTAGTAGCCGAGCGTGCCGCCGATCAACTGTCCGGCCTGCGGCATCTGCGGGGTCTCCAGACCGTCGCGGCCCAGCAGCTGATAGACCGGAGTCGCCGCCACGGCCGACAGGAATTCCCCTTTCGGATCGGACCAGATGTCGGCGTTGCCCGTCTGGAGCAGCAGCGGCCGCGGCGCCATGAGTGAGACGAGCAAGTTGGCCTCCACCGGCGACTCGCCGGCCTTGCCCGCCCATTTGCCGTAGTTGGCGGCGAATTGATACGGGTAGCGTCCCGGTGCCGTGAGGTGCGCGACCGTCTCGCCGTAGTTGCGCCGGCTCAACGCCGCCCCACCCTCGCCGCCGCAACTCGCGATGATCAGGGCAAACCGCGGATCGCGCGCTCCGGTCCAGAGCACGGTCTTGCCGAGCCGCGACACCCCGTGGAGCGCCACGCGCCGGGCGTCGATCGCCGGGTCGGTTTCAAAATAATCCAGCACCCGGCTCAAGCCCCAGCTCCAGGCCGAGATGGTGCCCCACTCGTCCGGCGCCGGCTCGGTCTGGCCAGGCTTGAGGTAAGCTTGGCGCACCCCGAACGCGATCGCCCCGGGTGTGTCCGGTTCGAAATCGGCGTAATTGACCGTCGCGATCCCGAAGCCCCGCTCGATGGTGGCCTCGACATTCAGGCGGCCGAACCGGCGGCCTTCCGTGGCGGGAATGCGCTGCTTCTGCTGCAGGTTCCAGATCCGGCCGACCTTAACACCCGGATCATCTACTGTCAGGTTGTTGGCGGTGAAGCTGGCGTTGAGCAGCACCGGCACCGGCTGCGTCGCCCCCGCCGGCAGATACAGCAGCACCTCCGCCCGCGGCCCTTCCCGGTCCTTCGTGAAATAGATCGTGATCTGCTTGCGCAGCGCCTTGCCCGCGTAGGCCGGCGTGCCCGAATCGGTGACCTCGAAGCTCAGGTCCGCCGGACGGTCCGGCGTGGAGCCGAACTGGTTTGCCTCGAACAACCGCACCAATTCCGGCCGGCGCTTGCTCAGCCAGTCTTCTGCGCTCCGCACCGCCCGGCCACCGACCAGCACCAGCGGATCAGGCAGCGGGTGGTCGCCGGCGAGGGCCTCGGTGTAGTTGGCGGGGATATCCGCCACCTTGCCGTCCGGCGAATCCGCCACCCGGTTGACCGGCCGGCTCAACAGCCTGACCGGTCCCAACAGCCCGGACTCCGGCGGTGTCTTCAACTGCGACCCGAAACCGGGACCATGATCACCCAGCAGGTTTCGGTCTGGAGGAAGCGTGCGATCGCCCATGACGCGATTGGTCCACTGATTGGTGATCTTGATCTCCAGCGTATTGTCCCCCGGCTTGAGCGCGCCGGTCACATCGATTTCCCAGGGAGCCTTCCAGAGCGTGCCGAGGAGCCGGCCGTTCACCGATACCTCGGCCATGTCGCCGACCCTGCCTAGGTCGAGGAAAACGCCCGTGTTCGCGGCAAACCACATGCGCGGCGCCGTCACCGTCTTGGTGTAGGTCGCCGTGCCTGAGAAAAACTTCACGCCTTCATCCACATTGGCCGTCCACGACTCGAGCGCGCTCATGCGGACCTTCGGCGGCGCCCCGAGATCTTCCGGGAAGACCACGTCCCACGGCCCTTCGATTGTCGCCAGAGTCGTCGGGTTGTCCGTCGTGCGCGGGGCACTCCACCCGGTGGCGGGCTTGCGAAACACCACGAACACCGTCTCTCGCTCGCCGAGCCGCAGCGGCACGGTGGTCCGGTCGCCGGTAATCGTGTAGTGGGTGCGCTCAATCTCCCCGGTGTCAGGATGCCAGAGTTCGGCCTCCTTGCCGGCGACGCGAAAGCGGGCGTCGAACTCGCGCGGCTGATCCGTGGAGTTGACCACGTAGTAGATATCGGCGGTCGCGGTGCGACGATGCAGCCACGCCACCTCGGCATCCAGACCTCGGGCATAGTCGAAATCTTTCGCGATCTGCAACGACGCCAATGTCTCGGCGAGCGGGCGACCCCAGACCACGCGGCCCTTGCCATAAAACCGGATGGTGCGGCTGACGCCGTCGAGGTCGCCCCACAAGTCGGCGGCCAGGGCCTGGACTTCCGTGTCGGCGTCGGGCTGGCGCGCGAGGCTCGGGGACGACAGCGGCCGGCGCCCGATGATGGTCGCCCCACCGGCGACGAGGGCGCGCAGCTTGCGAACCAGTTCGGGCCGCATCCGATCGGTCTCGGGCAGCACGAGCACGCGGTAGCCCATGCCGTCCGGCAACACCAGGCGGCCGTCCTCGGCGACGGACAACCGGTTCAGCAGGACGTCGGCATTGATGAAGTCGTAGTCGTGCCCCTCCGGCGGCACCGGTTGTGTGCCGGCGCCCCAGATCGGCGGCGTGGAAGGCGCGCCTTCGTTGAGCAGATAGGCCAGGTCGGCCACGAACAATCCCTGCTGCAACAGGTGGCTGCTGCGCGCAAAGTAGGTCAGCAGCGGCTGCGCCTGCTCCGCCCACGTGATGTTCCGGTGAAAATGCGTGCCGACCATCGTGTTGCCCGGCTTGGTGTCGAGCGGCTGGTGGGCCGAGGTATGGATGACGAGGCGGTTGACGCCCTGCGCCAGCCAGTAGTCCGCGACCTTCTTCAGCGTGTAGGGCGATTCGTAGCCGCCGCCGGTGAAGGCCTCCGCCGCCACCAGGTTCTTGCCGTAGACATGCGCGGCCGAGGCCGCGCCGCGAACGTCCTGGAAATACATCAGGCGCGGATGCAGGTCGCGCACCCAGAATTCGCCCATCGGGATCTCGACCTTGCTCTTGTTGAGCAACGTATCCTCCGGCATCTCCAACGACACGCCCGCCGCCTCGGCGTAGAGGCCGATGCCCTGCTCGCGCAGTTTTTCGGCCATCGTGCCATAGTGCGCCTCGGCCCACAGATCGGCCAGCGTGCGGCGAAAATCCCACAGGAAGCGGTCGCTGAAGTCGGCGGTCTCCACGACGCGGCCCGTCAGCGCCGGCAGCCAGGGCGTCGGATCGTAGCCGCGTCGCTGCTTGAACTGCGCGGCCATCTCATCCGTCCAGTTGTTCGTGCCAGCCTCCCAGCTGTCCATCATGACGTAACGCAGGCTTTTTCCGAACAGCGGGCCGAGTGCTTTCTGCAACGGATCGAAATAGCCGTGGTAATAGGCTTCCATGTGGGCCCGGCTCAACTTGTCCGCCTCGAAGCCCGAGCCCGCCGGCGTGGCCGGGCGGTTCTTCGCCCCGGTGAGCGAGTAACCGAGCCGCAACACCGTCCATTCGCCGGCCGGCACGTCCCAGTCGAGCGTGCCATCGGATATCATCTTGCCGGTGAGATCGATCACCTCCCGCGCCGCCACGGCGGCCGCAGCCGGCACCGCGCGCGTTGGAACGGAGTCATATTCGAACAGGAAACTGAAGCCGGCCTTCTCCTCCCAGCGGTTGATGCGCATGCCGCTGTGCAGCACCGCCTCGCTGAGGATGTATTGCGCCGCCGGCTGCGCCGGGGCCTGACTCATGGTGTTGGCCGGCCCGAGCGGCGCGCCGGTCAGCTCGATGCGAAAGAATTTCGCCGTGGCCGGGAAAAATGAAAACGTCCGCACCATGCCCTGCCGGTAGAGCTGCGTGCCGGGCAGCGTGACGAGCGTGCGGAAGTTGACCCCGTCGTCGCCGGCCAGCACCCGGCCGACCGGGATGCCGTTGCTGCTGCCGCCCTTGCCGCCGAGGGTGATGGCGCGCGCCGTGAAGGGTTTCTCGAATTCATATTGCACCCACGCCGCGCCGCCTTCCTTGGGTGCGGGAATCGTGAGCAGGGTGTTGAGCTGGTCATCCAGCAGGGCCGTGCCGTCGACGGGCCCGGCATGGGTGGTGACGCGCGGTTTCGTCAAAACCTCGGCGCCTTCGCCGGCGGGCGTCCGGTAGGCCACCACCGCGCTGTCGGCGTAATACGGCGCATCCTTCGAGTCGCTGGAGTAGTAACTGGCGCCGGTGTTGCGGATCTGCCCAATGTTCGAGGGCGGCGCCGGCAGCTTGCCGGAGAACTTCGCCGGACCGGCGAGGCTCGTCTCGCTCCACACGAGTTTCTTCATCGCCTGCTCCGGTTTGACCCATGGGCCGCCGGTCTCGCTCCAGCCGGGCGAGCTGAAAATGGCCATCTCCAGGCCGAGACGATCGGCCTCGGCGGCGGCATGGCGCACGGCATCGAACCACTCGGGTGCGCCGAACGGCGTCTTGGGCTCCACCGTCTGGCCGCGGCCAAAGTTGACATCGGCGAGCATGAATCCGCCCAGCCCCACCCGCTTCATCCACTCGAGGTCCTTCGTGATGCCGTCCTTGGTGACGTTGCTCATCGTCCAATGCCACCACGTGCGCGGCTTCGCCGAATCCGGCGGCACGCGGAAACCCGCCTCAAGCGGATCCGGCATCTGGGCGTGACCGGCCGGCGCCAGTCCCGCGACAAACAATGCGACAAGGGCTCCCAAACGATAGGCAGGCTTCATAGGCGGGCTCAGGACAATCCCAACCTGCGCGTGGGGATCGCGGTCGGGTTGCGTTGAGCTGTCGGATTTTTGTCCGGCCCCGCGGCGCACTCAAGCGGGAAGGAGGCTTCTCCCCAATTGACGCCTTCGTCCAGTCAGATACCAACGAGCAACCATTGTCCGATGCCGCCCGATTTTGATCTACGCCTGAGCGCCTTCGCCGAGGTCATCCTGCGGATCGGCCTCAACCTGCAGCCCGGCCAGCGCCTGCTGATCGCCGAACCTTACGAACTGCAGGGCGTCGACCGCAGTGCGGAGGTGATCGTCGAGGCGGTCAAATCCGCCGCCCTGGAGGTGGGGTGCCCTCACCCCGCAGGCGTGAAGGTCATCTGGGGCGACGCCGGACAATTGCGGCAATTTGCCCAGAATAAGGACTGGCGCGGATTCGTCCAACCGGTGGCCGACAACGCCCGCCGCATGCAGGAATACATCAACAAAGGGGACGCGCTGCTTTTCCTCCAAAGCAGCCAGCCTCGTCTGATGGACGGCGTGCCGGCTTCGAACGTGGCCGAGCTTCGGCGTATCGCCTGGGAGTATTTCGGGCCGATTGCCCAGCAACTCGTGCAAGGCGCCACCAACTGGACCGTGGCCCCGGCACCCACCGCCGACTGGGCCGCCGCCGCCGGCATGGATGTGTCCGTCTTGTGGCAAACGGTGTTCCAGGCTTTGCGGATCGACGGCTCGAATGTGGGAGGGGCTTTATGCCCCGACTCCGAACCGTCGGGGCGTAAAGCCCCTCCCACACTGGATGCACCCCTTACCACTTGGCGCACCCACCTCGCCGCCCTCACCCGCCGCCGCGACGCCCTCAACGCCGCCCGACACCGCCGCATCCGCTACATCGGCCCCGGCACCGACCTGACCGTCACCCTGCCGCCGGAGCACACCTGGTGCACCGCCCAACTCACCACCCGCACCGGCCTGCCCTTTGTCGCCAATCTCCCGACCGAGGAAATCTTCACCGCCCCGCACCGGGACTCGGCCGAGGGCACCGTGCGGGTCTCGCGCCCGGTCAGCTACGGCGGGTCGGTGATCGACGGAATCGAACTCGAATTCAAGCGCGGCCGCGTCGTCGCGGCCGGCGCCCGAACCGGCGCTGATTTGCTGCAACGCATCCTGGACACCGACGAAGGGGCCGGACGCCTCGGCGAGGTGGCCCTGGTCGGAAATGTGGGAGGGAATTTACCTCCCGACTCCGCTCTGTCGGGGCATAAAGCCCCTCCCACATGGCAAGCCTCCCGCCCCTTCTTCTACCATCCGCTGCTCGATGAAAACGCCCACAGCCATGTCGCCCTCGGCGAGGCCTACGGTTTCTGCCTGCGCCGGCCCAACCCCGGCGCCCTCAACCGCAGCTTGGTGCATGTGGACCTGCCCCTGGACGCGAGTGTGATTTTGCCGGGAATGGAACCGGCCTGAACCCCGCCCTGTCTGCCAGCACCGTGCCCGACCAGCCGCCGACCTCCCCCGAGCCTGATCCTGAATTGCTGCGCCGTGCGCAATCGGGTGACGAGGTCGCGTTCGGCGCCCTGATGCGCAGCCACTACGAAAAGACTTTCCGCCTCGTGTATGCCATCGTTCGCCACGAAGCGGATGCGCGCGACATCTGCCAGGAGGTCTGGCTCAAGGTCTGGCAACAGCTTCCCGGTTTCCGCGGAGAAGCCAAGTTCAGCACCTGGCTGCATCCTATCGCCACCCGCCGCGCCCTCGACCACCTGCGCAAACGCCGGCGATGGTTTGACCGCTTCCTGCCTTTCTCGACCGGAGATGACACCGTCGAGTCGGCCCCCGAACCCGTCACGACCGACGATGCCCGTCAGCAATCCGAGGGGAACGAACGCACCGCCCAGTTGCGGGCCGCCCTCGAAGCCCTGCCTCCGAAGCACCGCGCCGTGCTTGCCTTGCGGGAGGTTCAGGGACTTTCTTATGAAGAGATCGCCCAAGCCACCGGCATTCCGGCCGGAACCGTCATGTCCCGTCTTTACCATGCGCGCCGCCTGCTCGCCAAAAAACTGAAGGAGAAACCATGATATGAAAACCATCCGCCTCATCCTCCTGTTCGCCATATTGGCCGGTCTGGTCTCGCTCACCCGCGCCGCCGATCGCAGCAGCGTCCAAGGCATCCTGATTTCCGCTTCCAACGAAAGCGGCGAGACCGACCGCCGCCTCGCACCCTACGAGCCCACCCTGCGGCGCATCCTGCGCTTCGAGAGTTTCCGCTTCCTCGGGGACGGCTCCGCCACCCTGGCCGTGTCCGAGCCGGGCCACCTCTCTCTCGGCAGCGGACACGAACTCGCGGTGACCACCGAAAAAATCGAGGGCAACTCCATCCATGTCCGCGTGCGTTGGTCCAGCGGCGGCCGCACGTTGATGAACACGGGCCTGGTGCTGCGGCCCGGCGTGCCCGCCGTGCTGGGCGGCCCCTCGACCGGCAACAAAGGCGAAGTTTATGCCGTGATTCTGATCGGCCGTTGATATTGGCCTCCAGAAGTTTGCGAGATAACGCCCATCCATCCCGGCAAAATTGAATAATCCTCCCGCGAGCCTCGTCCCAAGCAGTGAACCCAAACCCGGAGGACATATGACAACCAAAATCACTGCTCTCGCACTCATCGCCGCCACCGCTGTTTCGCTCGCCCCCACGCCGGCCAAGGCCGGCGACAAGGAGTGGGCCTTGGTGGGCGGCCTCGTCGGCGGACTCATCATCGGTTCCGCCATCAACGAAAGCCGGCATTCCGCCGACTATCCGGCCCACACCACGGTCATCGTCAACGGTCGCAATGACCGCTGCGACGATGGCTACTGGAAGGATGTTTCCGTGCGCGTCTGGGTGCCCGGCTGCTGGGTCATCGAGCGCAGCCGTCACGGGCACAGCCACCGCCGCTACATCGACGGTCACTACGAATTCCGCACCAACCGCGTGTGGGTGTCCTACGACCGCCATGACCGGCACGACCGCGAAGTCGTCTACGGTTACGGCCATCGGCGCTAATCCCCCTCCCCGGCTGACGAACCAACCCGCATCATGAGCTGCCGCGACATAGAACCCTTGCTCCTGGCCGAGCGTGACGGTGTGCTGACCTCCGAGCAGCACGCCGCGCTCGCCGGGCATGTCGCGGCCTGCTCCGCCTGCCGGCAATTCCGCGCCGTCCTGACCGAGGCCACGCTGTTCCTGAAGACGGACGCCGCCAACGTTCCGGTGCCCGATGTCGACCAGGCTTGGCGCGAACTGCGCTCGCAACTGCCCGGCGAAAAGGCGCGCCCCGCGAAAAAGCGCCCGCTCGCCCCGGTGATCTGGTTCGGCTCGACCTTGGCCGCAGCCGCCGCGCTCACCTTTGCCTTCCTCAGCCGGCAACCACAACCCATGCCGACAGTCATCCTCGACAACGATGTCGTGGCCGAGGCCGAGTTCGTCGAAGCCGGCGACCTCAATGCTTCGATGATGGTCTACGTCGACACGGAAAGCGGCTGGCTGGTGGTCTGGGCGACGGAGATGGACGCCAGCGGCAAAGGGTGAGGCGTCCTAATCGGGAATCAGTCGTATAGCCTTCTTTGTTGATGGCGAAAGGTCATCTCGGGTAGCGCGGACAAAATCCAGCGCATGCCGCATGAAGGCGCCGGCATCTTCTCGGTTGGAGAAAATCGCCAAGTCGCTGAGAATTTTGCCCATGAAGGATTGATTAGCGCCAACACCACGAATCCTCCAAAAATCCGCCGCTTTGCCATGACTGCCGTCCCTCCCTCTTCCGGGCACATATTCGACGGTGATTTCATCGCACTCATAAGTCCACATAACGGGCAGTATATGAAATAAGCGGATTCCTTTTTTAACGACGATCCGCGAAATGCGATTTTCGAGGCGAACAACCCGCGAGTAGGCAAAACAAGCGAATGCTCCAAGAAACATCACGCAATAGATCCCTTTCAAAACATAGAAGCCTTCAGCAGATAAGCCCCATGCTTTGTCTAGTTCCCTCTCGACAAAATAGGCCACAGTTCCCGCAGCAAAAAGAATCAATCCTTTGAGCAAACCATCTGTGGCAAATGGCAGTTCCAAATAGCCAGGCCCCAATCTGTATTTCAGCCCGCCCATCTTTTATTCACGGCAGCCACGGGAACCGCTTCGCGTCCGGCTTCCGCTTTTCCTTCTGGGCGGTCATGAACTCCTTGGCCTCCTCGGTCATGTAGTAGAGCATGGTGGCGTTGCCGGCGAGTTCCTGGATGCCGCTCTGGCCGTCGAGTTCGGCGTTGAAGGCTGACTTGAGGTTGCGGATGGCGAGCGGGCTGCGCTGCAGGATCTCCTGCGCCCACGCCACGCCTTCGGCCTCGAGCTGGGCGACCGGCACGACCTTGTTGACCAAACCCATGTCGAGCGCCTCCTGCGCGTTGTATTGGCGACAGAGGAACCAGATTTCGCGGGCCTTCTTCTGCCCGACGAGCCGTGCGAGATAGCTGGAGCCGAAACCGCCGTCGAAGCTGCCCATCTTCGGGCCGACCTGCCCGAAGATCGCGTTGTCGGCGGCAAGGGTCAGGTCGCAGATGACGTGCAGCACGTGGCCACCGCCGATGGCATAGCCGGCGACGAGCGCGATGACGACCTTGGGCATCGAGCGGATGAGCTTTTGGACATCGAGGACGTTGAGCCGGGGCACGCCCTTGCCGTCGATGTAGCCGCCGTGGCCGCGGACCGACTGATCGCCGCCGGCGCAGAAGGCATATTTGCCATCCTTCGCGGGTCCCGCACCGGTCAGGAAGACCACGCCGATGCTCTGGTCCTCGCGCGCGTCGAGCAGCGCATCGTGCATCTCCGCGACGGTCTGCGGGCGGAAGGCGTTGCGCTTCTCCGGCCGGTTGATCGTGATCCGGGCCATGCCGGCGGCCTTGTGATAAAGGATGTCGTCGTATTTCCTGGCGGACTTCCACGTGATGGACATGCCGCACGCTCACCCGAAAGCACCTGAGCCGCAATCGTTTTTGCCGGTCTGCCAGCTTTTTACCAAAGCCTAGGGTCAAGCTGATTTCGCACCGACAGGAAAACTGCTTGGAGTGGCCGTCCGGCGTGTGATGATGTCTCCTTTCATGCACACTACTCCGCCCAAGGTAAGCACCGCCGCCAGTGCCGGTCTCACACTCGGCGCACTGGGTGTGGTGTTCGGGGACATCGGCACCAGTCCGCTTTACGCCTTGCGGGAGTGCCTGAATGCGCTGCCCGCGGGCGATCGTTCCGCCGGCATCTTTGGCGCGCTGTCACTCGTATTCTGGGCGCTGGTGCTCGTCGTTTGCGTGAAATACCTGCTGTTCGTGATGAAAGCGGACAACCGCGGTGAGGGCGGGATATTTGCCCTGCTGGCCCTGACCCATACGGACCGGGATAAAGGCACCAAAACCGGGTGGTTCACCATTTTGGTGCTTTTCGGAGCCGCCCTGCTCTATGGCGACGGCGTCATCACGCCGGCGATCTCCGTGCTGGGCGCCGTGGAAGGATTGAAAAGCTTTACCCCTGAATACAAACATTACATCCCCGGCATCACCTGTGTGATTCTGGCCGGACTGTTCTACTTTCAATACAAAGGCACAAAAAAGATCGGCCGCGTGTTTGGTCCGGTCATGTTGATCTGGTTTCTGACCATCGGTCTGGTGGGTCTCTGGCATATCATGGACAAGCCCGGAATCCTGGGTGCAATGAACCCCGCGCACGGCCTCCTGCTTCTCATCAGCCATCCGGGCAAGGCCGCAGTCATCCTTGGGGCGGTCGTGCTGGCGGTCACGGGGGCCGAGGCGCTGTATGCGGACATGGGCCATTTCGGGCGGAAATACATCGCGCTGGCCTGGTATTGCATCGCCTTCCCCGGCCTCCTTTTGAACTACTTCGGCCAGGGTGCCTACGCCCTGGATAATCCCGCGGATATCGACAACCTCTTCTTCGCGCTCGTGCCCGAGGGGATGCCTCGGCTGATGCTCATCGGTCTCTCCATCGCCGCCGCCGTCATTGCGAGCCAGGCGTTGATCTCCGGGACTTTTTCCCTGACCCGGCAGGCCATACAGCTGGGGTATTTCCCGCGCTTGCTGATCAAGTATACCAATGCCCTGCATTTCGGCCAGATCTACCTGCCGCTGGTCAACATCGCCCTCGCCTTCGGCTCCATCTATGTCGTGCTGCAATTCCGCTCCAGCGAGGCCCTTGCCGCCGCCTACGGCATAGCCGTGACCGGCACAATGCTGGTTACCACCCTCGCCTTCTTCCGGGTAACCCGGCTCCGCTGGCAGTGGGCCTGGTGGAAAATCCTTCCGCTTGGCCTGTTCCTTGTCGTAGTCGAGTCCGCTTTCGTCGGCGCCAACCTCCACAAGTTCTCCGACGGCGGCTGGCTGCCCATTTTCATCGGCCTGGGCCTCCTGGCCATCATGCACACGTGGAAGAGCGGCAAGACCGAGATTTTCCGCCGCATCTACGCCAATGAGATCACCGAGGATGAACTGCGCAACATCGCCTCCAGCGAGCACCTCACTCGCGTGCGCGGCACCGGGGTCTTCATGGCGGGCAACCCCACCGGCACGCCGCTGGTGCTGCTCCACCACGTCAAGGCGAACAAGGTTCTGCACGAAACCGTCGTCCTGCTCAGCATCACGACCGAGGATGTGCCCACCGTGGACGAATCCGAGCGCTTCACGGTCAGCGAAATCGGCCAAGGCGTCTGGCGAGCGGTCGGCCGCTACGGTTACATGGAGTCGCCCGACGTTTCGACCCTCATGGAAAATGTCCGCGATGCCGGTGTGCCGATGAAACTCAACGAAGCTACGTATTACTTCAACCGCGAGATGATCATCACCGGCGGCGACAGCCGCATGTTCGAGTGGCAGAAACATTTCTACGCTTTCCTCAGTCGCAACGCCCGACAGGTCCGCGATTACTACCGGCTCCCGCCGATGCAGATCATCGAGGTCGGCATGCCGATCCAGCTGTAGCGCCCCCGTGGCTGCGGCTTCCAGCCGCAGATCATCACCGGCTGGAAGCCGGTGCCACTTCCTCTACCCCGCCAGTTTCGCAAACAGCGCCTTGCGCCAGGCCGCGTCGCGTTTCCGGTCGGTGCGGATCTCGAGCACGCGCACGCCGCGCGGCGGCAGCTTCGCCACGAGCTTCGCGAGCTGCGCCCAGCTCTTCACCGCGACATGTGTGACCCCGCCGTAGGCCGAGCAGAGCTTCTTGAAATCCACCTGCTGGGGCGTGGCAAAGAATCGCTCGAACGGCGGCTCGAACTGCGCCACCGGCAGATGGCCGAAGATCCCGCCGCCGTTGTTGTTGATCAGCACGACGGTCAGTCCGCCCCTTAGCTCCGGCGCGGTGAGGAATCCGTTCGTGTCATGCAGCAGCGCGAGATCGCCGGTCAGCAAGACCGCCGGCCGGCGGTTGCCATGCGCGACGCCCAAGGCCGTCGACAATGTGCCATCTATGCCGTTGGCGCCGCGGTTAAAATAAACCCGATGCCCGCGGTTGTTGGTCGGCCAGAAATACTCGGCGTCGCGCACCGGCATCGAACTCGCGATGAACACCGGCGTGGCCACCGGCAAGTTCCGGGCGAGCACCTCGATGCATTTCGGTTCGATCAACTCATCAACCTTCTTGAACTCCGCCGCCACGGCGCGCCGCATCTTTGCTTCCGCCGCCAGCCATTGCTTCGCGTAGGTTTGGAGCCGGCGCTTGCCGCCGAACGTCTGCCCCCAGCCGGCCAATCCGCCCCGGACAAACCCACTGCGCAAATGCAGGCCGTCTTCGTTCGCTGCGCGATCGGTGATGATGACGGCCTCGGGGTCCGCCTGCTGCAACCAGGCGCGCAGCACCTTGCTGGTCGGCCAGCCGCCCACGCAAATCACCTGTGCCGGCTTGAGCAGGTCAGCCAGCCGCTCGTTCCGCAGGATGGCATCATAGTGAACGACGAGATGTCCGGCCTGGGCCCCCTGCATCCGCACCGGCGAGAGCGCGTCGGCCAGCACCGGCCAGCCCAGCGCCCGCGAAATCCGCCCCACTGTCTTGGCCAGCAGGTCGGGCGAAAGCTTCTCGTTGGGACCGACGATGATCACGCCGCGCGATTGGCGGGTGGTTTTCGGCCAGATCGGTCCGCCCGCCGCCACCTCAATGACGCCGCCCTGGTGGAGGTAGTCCTCGATTCCGTTGAAGAATCCGCGCAACGCCGCGGAACTGAGCACCAGCGGTTGTGCCTCCGGCAACGGCGGCAGCGGGTCACGAAACGGGCAGTTCAGATGCACCGGACCGGCCACCGGCCGGGTCGTGCGCGCGAGGGCCTGCACGACGGTTTGTCGCAGGTAACGCAACATCGGCAGAGTCGCCTGCGGCACCGCGAACTCGTGGTAGAAATTCACCTGGCTCCCATAAAGCTTCTGCTGATCGATGGTCTGGCCCGAATGGCAGTCTCGCAACTCCGGCGGCCGGTCGGCCGTGAGCACGAGCAGGGGCACGCCGGTCTCGTGCGCCTCGACGATCGCCGGCAGAAAATTCGCCGCGGCCGTGCCCGAGGTGCAGATGAGTGCCACCGGACGACCGTGTTGCTTGGCCAGGCCCAGCGCGAAAAAGCCCGCGGAACGCTCGTCCAGCACCGGGATGGAATCGATGCTGGGATGCCGCGCAAACGCCATCGTGAGCGGCGCCGAGCGCGAGCCCGGGGAAATCACCGCCTGGCGCAGGCCGAGTTGCACGAGGGTTTCCACCAGCACGCCGGCCCAGAGGCTGTTCGTGTTGCGAAAATCGAGCGTGGCCTCGGGCAGCAGGTTCATCGGTGGGTCAGGGCTTCAATGAGAGCTTTGAACTTCAACTCGGTCTCGGCAAATTCGTTCTCCGGTTCGGATCCGGCCACGATGCCCGCCCCGGCGTAGGCCGTCGCCGTGTGCCCGTCGATCAACGCCGAGCGCAAGCCGACGAAAAACTCCCCGCCTCCGCGATGATCCACCCAGCCGATGGGCCCGGCGTAGAGTCCGCGCTCGAAACCCTCGAGCCGGGCGATGGCCGCCACCGCCGGCGTGCGCGGGGTGCCGCCGACCGCCGGGGTCGGATGCAAACGCTCGACGAGATCGAGGATATGCACGCCCTCCGGCAGCGTCGCGCTGATGGGCGTGTGGAGATGCTGGACATTGGCCAGGCCCAGCACGCGCGGCGTGCCGGCATGCTCGAGTTTGATGCCCAGATCGGCAACGCGCCGGGCGATCGAGCCGATGACGATCCGGTGCTCGCGCAGATCCTTGTCATTCTGCTGCAGCGCGCGGGCAAACGCCGCATCCTCGCTGGCGGAGGCCCCGCGCGGAGCCGAGCCGGCGAGCGCCTCGGTGTGCATCCGGCCGCCGGCCACGCGCACGAGCCGCTCCGGCGAGGCGCCGATGAAGCTCTGGCCGGCCGCGTTCGCCACCGAGAACGCGTAGCAGGCCGGATAGTGCTGGCGCAGGTGGTTGAGCACGCCGAGCGGGTGAAATTCCTCGACCGTCGTCAGCCGCTGCGCCCGGGCGAGCACGATTTTCTCGTAGTCCCCGCGGGCAATTTCCGTAAGCGCCTGCGCGACCGCCTGCTGATAGCCGCCGGCGCGGCCGACTTCCTCGATCCTCCTCGGCGCGGAGGGCCGCTCGCGATTCGTGGCCGCGCGATAGTCGAAGGCGCGGAACTTGGTGTGCGCCTTCCAGAGTTTCTGGGCGATGAGATCGAGCGGCAGACCGGGACCGATCAGCACGTTCGCCACGGCCACCGAACCGTCGCCCATGCGCGAAACCTGCCAGCGCGGCACGAAGACCTGAAGCGGCGGAAACGGCACCTCGGCCGGCGCCTCGTGGGCGAAGCCGCCCAAGACGAAAAAATGCGGCCCGGCGAAAGGCTCGTCCAGTGGACCGACGGCGATCGCATGCTGCAAGGTTTGCGCGATGAATGCCTTGGCCTGCGCAAAACGCGTCGCACCGGTGAAATTGGCCGACAGCATCGCCTCCGCGCCGGCCACGCCGAAACCTTGGGCGGGACGCTCGGCGTAGAAATGCAATTCCGTCGGCTCGAAGATGGATTCGAGCACGGCGAGCGGATCGAGGCTGTCCACCGCCATGCTGATGCTCACCAGCTGCGGCCGGCCCGCCGCGGCGGCGATCTCCGCACACTGCCCGAGAAACGCCCGCAGGGCCTCGGACGTGGCGTTGTCGGTCGGGTTGACGGGGAGGACTTTCATCACTGGCGCGGGGCAGGTCGGAGACCTGCCCTACTTTTGCGCAGCAGGCGGGGCCGGTCGCGGGAACAGCACGAGCGACGGCGCGACCTTGGCGCCGTTGAGTTTCGTGCCCCAGTTGAGTTCATCACGCCAGACCGGACCCGGCGTGTAGCCGAGCACCTCGTTGATCTTCGCCGTGGTGCCCGGTGTGATGTGCTGGATGAGTGCGACGGCGAGGCGCAGCGCCTCGGCCATCGTGGCGAGCGAGGTGCGGAGCAAAGCCTGGTCCTTCGGCTCGGCGGACTTGCCGAGTTTCCACGGGGCGCGCTTCTCGATGTAGGCGTTGGTCTCGGTGAGGAAGAACATCGCGCGTTCGAGCGCCGTGTGGAACTGGTGCCCCTCGCAGAGCGGAATGAACTCGTCGCGCGTCTTCGCCCAGAGGTCGTGGAGGTTCTTCTCCAAATCCTCGGCCACCTCCGCCGCGGGCAGGGCGCCGGCGGCGAAGCGGGTCGTCATGTTCAGCGTGCGGTTGACGAGGTTGCCGAGATTGTTCGCGAGTTCGCTGTTGTAGCGGACCATGAACTGCTCGCGCGTGAAGTCGCTGTCCTGACCGACGTTCATCTCGCGGATGAGGAAGTAGCGGAACGCGTCGACGCCGAACTCCGTGACGAGGTCGAGCGGGTTGAGCGCGTTGCCGGTGCTCTTGGACATCTTGGCGCCGCGCTGCAGCCACCAACCGTGGGCGATGATGCCTTTCGGCAGCGGGAGGCCGGCCGCGTGCAGCATGATCGGCCAGTAGACGGCGTGCGGCGGGACGAGGATGTCCTTGCCGATGACGTGGTGCGCCTCGCGCCAGATGTCCGGACGGTCGACCACGGCCGAGTAGTAATTGAGCAGCGCGTCGAACCACACGTAGGTGACGTAGCCCTCGTCGAAGGGCAGCGGAATGCCCCACTCCAGCCGCTCGCGCGGACGCGAGATGCACAGGTCGTTGAGCGGATCCTTCAGGAACTCGATGACCTGCTTCTGGCGGTAGGCCGGGAAGATGAAGCCGGGATTGTCCGTCAGGAATTGCACGAGCCACTCCTGATACTGCTTCAATTTGAAAAAGTAGTTCGACTCGGTGATCTGCGTGACCTCGCCGAACAGTTCCGGCCAGGTGCCGTCGGGGTTGCGGTCCTTTTCCTGGAGGAACTGCTCCTGTCGCGTCGAGTAGAAGCCCTGGTATTCGGCCTTGTAGATCTCGCCCTTGTCGAAGAGCTGCTGGAGCACGGAGCGCACGACCTGCTTGTGGCGCGGCTCGGTGGTGCGGATGAAGTCGTCGTTGGAGATGTTGAGCTTGGGCAGCAAGGCGCGAAATTCCGCGCTGACCCCGTCGACGAACTGCTGCGGCGGGATGCCGAGCCGCTTGGCGCTGGCCTGCACTTTCTGGCCGTGCTCGTCCACGCCGGTGAGGAAATAAACCTGGTCGCCCATCTGACGCCGGAAACGAGCGATGACGTCCGTCAGCACCTTTTCGTAGGCGTGGCCCAGGTGTGGCGACCCGTTCACATAATCGATGGCGGTCGTGATATAGAAGGACTGCATAAAAGGGTCAAAAACCTACCCGCCGGGGGGCGTTTGTCGAAGGTTTTGACGCGCCGAGGGCGAACTGTATAGCTTTGGCCCCCATAGCCCTGTCATGAACCTCTCCTCGCGCTCCCTCGGGCTGGCCCTTTTGCTTCTGCTGCTCTTCCTCGGCACGGCCGTCTCCCTGCAATGGTGGCTGCGCCGGGAGACCCGGCAGTTGCAGGGCATTGCCGTCGAGGATTTGCGTGGACGCCTCGGCCGGACGGCGGCGGTCAGCGGCCGCACCCCGGACCAATGGGACCGGGACTTTCTGCGCGAATTGGGGGCCATGCTCGGCGGCACGGTCGAAGTTTACCGGACCGGCAGCACGCCGGCCGCCTCTCCGGCCACCGGCTCTTCGCTGCAATTCACGCAGGCGATCGTCGGCTCGCCGGACTGGCAGGTGCGCGTGACCTTCGCCACTCCGGCCTTGATCCGCGTGCAGATCCTGCACCAGCGCATTTTGGCGGCCATCGTGCTCCTGTCCCTGCTGCTCGCCGTGGTGCCGTTGCTGCTCGTGCTGGTCGACTCGCGTCGCACCCTCGGCCCGGACGCCGGCACCCGCACCCCTTGGCTGGCCGCCAAGGCCCAGGCGGTGGGCATGGAGCATTTTGCCAAGATTTCCAACGAGCGGACCGCGGCGCTGGCGCAGGAACACGACGCCCGCCTGCGCGCCGAACAGGACCTGCAGGTCAACCGCACCTTGCTGGACCGTTCCGTCGACGAGCGCATCCGCCTCGGCCGCGAGTTGCACGACAACATCTGCCAGACCCTCTACGCCGTCTGCCTGACGTTGGAGAGCGTGCAGAAGAAGAACACCCTGGCGCCGGAACTGAGCCAGCGCGTCGTGCAATGCATGACCGAGCTCCGCCGGCTGAACCAGGAGGTGCGCAGCTTCCTGCAGGATCTGGAACCCGGCCGGGTGCATGGCCACTCGTTTGCCGGCGCGCTGGCCGGCCTGATCGAGTCCTTCGCCACCGATGAGGGAGTGCGGATCGAGCAACGGCTCGACGAGGAAGCGGTCGCCCTCATCCCGGCCGCGCAATTCGCCGAAATCATGAACATCCTGCGCGAAGCCGTGAGCAACAGCCTGCGGCATGGACAGGCGCGCCGCATCACCCTGCTCGCCGGGCGCAGCGATCAGCAGATCGCCCTGGCGGTGCAGGATGACGGGACGGGCTTCGCGGCGGCGGCCCCGCGTAACGCCGCAGGCCACGGACTGGGCAACATGCAGGCCCGCGCCACCGCCCTCGGCGGCAGCCTGCGGATCGAGTCCACTCCGGGAAAAGGAACTCGCGTATTGCTGACCCTGCCCGTTGCTTCGCCCGCATGAGCACCGAACCTGTCAACAAGCCGGCCATCCGCGTGCTGTTGGTGGACGACAGCCCGATCATCCGGCTCGGCCTGCGCAGCGCCCTCGAAGATTATCCGGATATCGCCATAGTCGGCGAGGCCGGCACGGCGGCGGAAGGCCTGGCCGCGGTGACCAGACTGAAACCCGACGTGGTGCTCCTCGATGTGAATCTTCCGGACAAGTCCGGCCTGCTCGCGTGTCGCGAGCTGCTCAAGGCCCATCCGCAGACCCAGGTCCTGATTCTCAGCTCCAGCGACAGTGAGCGCAATGTGCACGACGCGATGACGGCCGGAGCCCGCGGCTATATTCTCAAGGACAACGATGGGGCGACACTGGCGGCCGCGCTGCGGAATGTGGCCGCCGGGCATTCCGTGCTGGATCCCACGCTGGCCGGCCAGGTCATGAACCTCGTCAGAAACCGCGGCAGCTACAGCGCGGCCGACAAACTCAATCTCCTTTCACCCCAGGAACGGCGCGTGGTCGCGTTGCTGGCCGGCGGCCTGACCAACAAGGAAATCGGCGACCAGCTCGGCCTCACGGAGAAGACCGTCAAAAACTACCTCGCGACCATTTTCTCCAAACTGAACATTTCCCGCCGGGCCCAAGCCGCGGCGCTATTCGTCGAGGCCGGCCAATCAGGCGTTACCTAAGGCCTCGCGCCAAACTAGAGGCTAAAGCCTCTAGTTTACTTAGGGTCTAATGAAGGAGCATTAGGGCTGTTCCTCATGAGGTCATTATGAGGCATAGTGGTGGCGCAATGGAACACCACCAACCCTGCCCACCACATAGGGCTGAAACCGATCCTTCGCTTTCAGACTGCGCCCCCAGAGTCTCTTCAACTGCACAATTCTCCTCGCGACGCACAGACAAGGTGAAGGTCAATGCCCCTCACCGTGCGGTCACACTGGTTGAGACCATGTTCTCGATCAGCATACTCTCGATGTTCATGCTCGGTTTCATCGGGACCTTCATCCAGTCGCGCCGGGTGACGGAGTCCAGTGTCTTGCACGCCGCCGCAACCAGCATGATTTACGGCATCATCGAGCAGATCAAGACCCTGGATTACACCACCTCGCTGCCCTACAATGGCATTGAGGCGGACCCCGACGCCGGCATCGCGGCTGATCCGACCGCCACGGATCCAAGCGACCCGAACAACACCCTGCCCCCGTTTGTTCGCGTCCGGATCAACCAAAACAAACCGGTCTGGTTGCGAGCCGTCTACACGCCGATTACCGATGAAGATCCTGATACGGAAGACATCCCGGCCCCCGTGGGGCCGACAACCACCCCTGCAGCCTCCGCCTCCGCAGACGGCGTGGGCACGGACGGATCGGATGCCATCGACAACTGGATCGGGTCGATCCCCCTTTCCACAATAACAGGAACCACCTCGCAGCAGATCAATCTGAACATCTGGTTGTGGATTGACGGGATTCCGAACGTCGCGGCCGACGTGTCCGAGGTGAAGAAAATCACAGTCGTCTACACCTACAGCTATCAGGATGGCGGCAAAACCCGCACCATTCGCGACCGGGAAGTCTTTTTGCGCACCCGCTACGAACAATGAAAACACCTGACTTCAGAAAGCCGGCCGGCCCGCGCGGTTTCACGCTGGTCGAGGTGCTGATCAGCATGACGATCGTCACCATGACCATGGGCATGGCGTTGAGCACCTATCTGTTTTGCCTCCGCACGATGTATAAAGACACCCAGCGCCTGGCCACCAATGCCAGCCTGAGAAGCTTCATGGCCCAGATTTCCAAGGAAACACTCAATGCCTCCTATTTCTATCTCTTCCCTTACTACACCAAATTGGATGGCAGCGTGAATCTGACGACCGACCCGGCCGCACTCGATCAGAATGCCGATTTCGATGACGCCGCCTTTGACAAATGGGTGGCCCATGGCGACTGCCTCGTGCTCGTGACCAAAACCGCCCAATACCGAACCACGGATATCAGGCAGATTCGCATCTATTACCGGGTGACGACCAACCAGACGAGCGTCAACGCGGAGGCCCCGGTTCGCTATTACGAAACTGCCGATTGGGGCGAGGACGATGGCACCGAGGATCATGGATCCAACGGCCACCCCGCCAGCAACCTCGCCAGCGAATTGAACAACATCAATTTGAACAGCAATCCCAACCGCGCCGGATCCAAGCAGCTTGCCGCGCGCAGCAAGGGTCGGGCCGTGCCATCGCCATATACCGGTTATACCGCCGGCGACCTGTATCCCATCTTCTCGTCTGAATCCCCCACCCAATCTCTAACCAACGGCTTCATCTCGATCAACGTCGAGTTCATCAACGGCAGCACGACCAACAACCTGCTTTCGAGCAGCAGTTTCAACTACACGATTTCGCCCCGGAGATAACCACCATGCACCATAAAGATTCCAGTCATCCCGGTATCCGCGGTTCCGCGCTGATCACGGTTATCTTTTTAATGTTCATGATGGCCCTCCTTTCCGCCAGCATGCTCAACTACACATTGACCGAGCGACGCGGCAACGAGCGCAATCGCCTCATTCTCCGGGCCAAAAACATGGCTGAGAACGTCACCCTCTACTCCTCGGAGCAGATCGGCACCAAACTCTACCGTCTGCGCACCATCGCGGAGATGGAATTTACGGGAAGCAACGCGCTCACCCTGCCGCCCGCGAGTCTGCTTACGACTCCCTATTCCAGCACTTCCGACGTTGAGGTTTACGCCGGCATCACCGCGACCACTCCCTTGACTCTCATTACCGACGAGAACGACACGAACAAAGGCCTGCAGGTCACCACCGGCACGGTTCCCATCATTGCCAAATCCACCATGACGCATCCGGCGATGGGCTCGGTCACCGCCTACGCCGAACAAACGCTGCAAGCCTCGATGGTTCCGCTGTTCCAGTTCGCCATCTTCTACAACAAGGATCTCGAATTTTCACCCGGCGCCGACATGGTGATCAGCGGCCCCGTCCATTCAAACGGCAAATTAATCGCGCGCTGCCAGACCGACTTCACCAACACGGTCGAGTTCCGGGACCGCGTGACCGTGGTTGAGGGATTCTACGCCAACACCGCTCATCTGGGCACCATCTGGAACGAGTATGACAATGCCGACAGCGGTCCCGGCGGCACCGGCCCGCTCTATTTCCATGACGCGGATCACAATCGCACCAATGTCAAAAGCAGCAGCACCTGGCGGGATCATAAATACGGCTTAAGCACCGAGTCAGAAACCACGAAGAGCAATTTCGCGACTTTCGCCAACACCTACTACAAGGGCAATTTCCGCACCAGTGTCCACCAAGTGGGCGAGTTAAACCTGCCCGGTCTTGATGACACCTCCGCCAACAACGGCCGGACCACCATCGAGCCGGCGGCGGACAGCGACTCGGCCACGCTGAAACAGACGAAATTCTCCCGCAATGCCGGCCTCTATATCATAGCCAATCCCGACGACGATGTCCGCACCGGCCGGCTCCCGGACAATGATACTGTCACGATGTTACCCCGCTCCTATCGGTGCTGGCTCAACACCGTCAACTCGAACGGCACTTACACCCTGAAGGAGGTAGTCCTCCCCGGCCAACCCACCTACGGCTACAACAACAATGGCACGTCCGCCGACTACTCCGACGATTACATGTATCGGAACTATCTGCCCAACCGTTACACCACCGCCACGTCAGTCGGCAGTAATCAGATTTTCCGCACGCCCCAGCATGGTTTCTACATGGCCACGGGCTATCTGGTAAACGCCAACCAAGCTACCGGGACCACCGCCTTGGCCGTCAAGAGCGGCACAGGCACTATATTGGCCGGAGAAACCCTCACCATCGGTTCGCACAAATACCTGGTCACGGCTAATCTGACCGGTGGTGTCGTCACCATCGCCTCACCGGGTCTCCGCGCCAACGCAGCCGATAATGCGGTCGTCACGGTGAATCCGCCTCACTTGGTCGGAACCGCCGCCGGCGGCACGAACTACAGAATCAACAAGTCCGGTGGCTATGTTGCTGGCACCACGGGCACTCCCGTCAACGCCCTCGTGGTCGATACCGGCAGCGGCACCATTTTGCCCGGTAACACGATCACGATCGGTTCGTATAAATATCTGGTCACCGCCGCCACCACCGCAGGCAGCCACACCACCATCTGGATCGCCGCGCCGGGCCTCCGTGACACCGTCGCCGACAACGCCACCGTCACACTTGATACAACCAGCGAAACCCTCGGCACTGGCACGGGCTATCTGATCAATAATGCCGGCCCCTATGCCATCGGCGACAATGCCATCACGATCGATGGCGGCACCGGCACAATTTTGCCCGGAAACACCCTCTACATCGAGGGAAACAGATACTTGGTCACCGCCGCCACCACCGCGGCGCCCCACACGGCACTCACCATCGCCCCGGGTCTCCTCACTGCGGTGGTCGATAATGCCTCCGTCATCGTCGATCCCTTTGCCTACTCCGGCTACGCCACCGGCGTTGCCACCTTGACCAATGCCTCCACAGTAATACCGGATGCCTATTTCTACGATCTCCGTCGCGCGACCAACAGCAACGGCCATCCTTTCAGCCGGACCACTAAACCCTTTATCCCACGCCCCATCGCAAAACTCGATTTCGACATGGCCCGTTTCAAGATGTGCGTGAACCGCACGCTGTCCGCCACTGTGGCCACCCTGCTCTCCACCGACACCACCACGACTGGCTACAACGTCGATGTGCCCAATGGCACCAACTGGAATAACAACATTCTGAAATCCGACGCCACCACTGCGACCCTCCACCACGGCCTGGGCGGTTCCTACAATGTCATGCCCGCCACCACGGACGCGGCCACCCGCACACGCCTGGATCCTTTCCGGATCTATTTTGCGCCCACCAGTTCCGTTCCTTCCCCCTATGCCACCACCGAAGAGGCGCTGGCCGACGATCCCAGCGTCTATGGCGTTGGCGACACCAACCTTGCCAGCCCCTGGTTCGACGGCATCACGGTCTACATCCACTCAGCCGCGGCCGAAACCCTGACTGAATCAGCCGCCGGCGTTCGCAACCGGATCGATTCAGGCGTCCGACTCTGGAACGGGCGCGGCCCGGCCATCTCCCTCAGCACCACAGGCAAGACGGGGTTCAGCATCAGCACAAATGATCCTGTCTACATTGTCGGTCATTTCAACGCCGACGGCACCATCGACTCGTCCTCCACCGACACCGGCAGCGGATCACCCAATTATTACGGCGGCTACAGCGCCCAATGTCCGGACTCCGCCAATGAGAAACTCACCTCCGTGATGTCTGATGCGATCACCATTCTCTCGCAACCGGTTTTTGTCCTCAGCGGCAGCACCTACGTGCAGAGTTCCGGCTGGTCGGACTCGCTCAGTGGCACACGCGTGCGCACAACCAATTGGGGCACGGCTTGGGCCACGACCAATCCAGGCGGCAGCAATGCCGTCGATGGCGTCAACACCTCGATTGTCCCGGCCTTGATGCCCAACCGCGGCACCAATTCACCCAGCGGCGGCTCCAGCCGGGATATCAAATTCGCCCCCACCGTGTCCGAGGTTTCAGCGTGTCTGCTCACGGGCATCGTGCCGACCGACACCCATCAAAGCAGCGGCGGCGTGCATAACTTTCCGCGCCTCCTCGAAGCCTGGTCCGGAACCGGTCTTTACATTCGTGGTTCTATGGTGGCCATGTTTGCCAGCGAAATCGCCGTTGAGCCATGGAGCATTCGGATCTATTCCGGCGCAGGCCGTTACTGGGGACTGCACTGGAACCTGCGCTCTGAAGGCCATGATGTGCCGCTCGAGCCTATTCTTTACGGTGCCTCGCGGCTTCGCTACACTGAACTCACCCCGGCCGAATACGCGGCACAAAAAGCCATCATCGAAGCGCTGTAGCCTGCCTGTCCGTCAACCTCAGCCGCCCCGCCAACCCGACCTCAGCCACTCCGCCAGAATCAGCCAGGCGCGTCCGCGGTGGCTGATTTTGTTTTTCTCCGCGTCCGTGAGCTCGGCATAGGTGCGCGTGAACCCGTCCGGAATGAAAAGCGGATCGTAGCCGAAACCGGCGCCGCCCCGCGGTTCGTGGCGCAGCACGCCCGCGCAACGTCCTTCGCACACGTGCTCGATTCCGCCCGGACCGCGCAGCACCAGCACGCAGACGAAACTCGCCCCGCGCCGTCCGTCCGGCACGTCGCGCATGACCTCGGCCAGCTTCCGCAGGTTCGCCGCGCTGTCGTGCTGCGGTCCGGCGTAATAGGCCGACTCCACGCCCGGCAGGCCGCCGAGGGCGTCCACGCACACGCCGCTGTCGTCGGCGAGCACCCACGAGTCCGGCGGCAACAACGCCTGCAACGCCATCGCCTTCTTCCGGGCGTTGCCCGGGAATGTGCCCGTGTCCTCGTCGACGTCGGGCATCTTTGCGGTCGCGATCATCGCCACCGCCAGACCCGATTCATCCGCCAGCCGCTGGAATTCCTGCACCTTGTGCGCATTGCCCGTGGCCAGATGGATGACCATCGGGTTCATGCCGTCCCGTCCACTCTCACTCTCACTTCCGCCTTCAGTCATAAAGAAGGCAAAGAAGTTTGACCCACGAATCACACGAATGGACACGAATGGGAAAAAGCCCCGAGAACGGAATGGGATTCATTCGTGGTGATTCGTGCAATTCGTGGGAGAAAAGATCGGGATCGCTCAATTCACTCCCCATAAAGTTTTCGCGTGAAGATCGCCTCGTCCACGGTGATTTTCGCCGGATACTTCACGAATCCGCGCATCAGCGAGTCGTCGCCGTGGATCTCGTGCCGCACCTGTTCCAGGCGGATGGCCTCGCCCAGCGTCTCCGTGCGCAGGCCGCGCAGGATGCTCTTTCCCTTGTCGTCCGCGAACAGCACAGGGGCGTGATAGGTGAACAGATAGTCCAGTTCGCGGGCCTGCAGCAGCTCGCTGAGCAGTTGCGCTCCGCCTTCGAAAAACACGCCCGTGATGCCCTCCGCGGCGCAGCGCTTGCGGAAATCCTGGAAATTCACCTTGGGCGATTGCGCCGGCAGCACCCACGTCTTCACCCCCAGCGCGTTGAGCTTGCGCACGTAGCCGAGCCCGCCGTGCGGGGTCGTCACGACGATCGTCCGCTCGTGAAACTCGTCCGTATAGACGCCGGGCAGCGACTTGTCCGTCACGGTGCGCAGCAATCCGTCGAACACAAACCGCCACGGACACCACTCCCCGCCGGCACTGCGCGCGGTCAGCCGCGGATTGTCGGCCCGGACCGTGCCGGCGCCGACGGCGATGGCCGGGAACAGCCTCCGCCAACGGTGTCCGTCCGCCCGGGATTTTTCTCCGGTGATCCATTTGGAATCGCCGGTGCGCGTCGCGACCTTGCCGTCGAGCGTCACGCCGGACTTCGCCGCGAACAGCGGACCGCCTTTCACGATCCAGTGGTTGAAGATCAGGTTCAGGTCGGCGCATTCAGCGGCGAGCACACCGGCCTCGACCTCGACTCCCCCTGCGCGCAACACCTCGAAACCTTTGCCGGCATGCGCCGGATTCGGGTCCGTCGCACCCACCACGACCCGCGCGATGCCCGCGTCCACGATGGCGTCGGTGCAGGGCGGAGTCCGGCCGTGCGTGCAACAAGGCTCGAGCGTGACGTAGAGCGTCGCGCCGGCCCTGGGCTTCCGGCCGAGCGCCTGGAGCGCGTTGATCTCCGCGTGCGCCTCGCCCGCCCGGGCGTGGTGGCCCTCCGCCACCACCTCGCCGTCCTCGACGATGAGCGCGCCGACCAGCGGATTCGGATGGGTCTCGCCCCATCCGCGCCGCGCGACCTCGAGGGCGCGTCGCATGAATTTTTCCTGCTCACTCATGCCGGAACCGCCGCCACGTAGGGATTGCCCTTCTTCTCGACGCCGACCGATGTCCGCGCTCCGTGGCCGGGGAAAACCACCGTGTCGTCGGGGAGCGTGTAGATTTGCTCGCGGATGGAACGGGCCAGCAGATCGAAACTGCCGCCCGGCAAGTCCCACCGGCCCACGCCGGCATTGAACAGCGCATCGCCGACAAAGGCGGCCTTGGTGTCGGCCTGATAAAACAAAACGTTGCCCGGGCAGTGTCCCGGCACGTGCCGCACTTCAAAAGAACGTCCCAGCGCCTTGAAGCGGCCACCCTGTGCCACCCACGCGTCGATCTTCACGGGCTCTAGGCCCATCTCACGCCCCATCCGTTCCTCCATGATTTCCGGCGTCTCGAACAGCACCCGATCATCCGCATGCCCGCGGACCAAGGCCTGGGTCTCCCGCACGACCTTGGCCGCATCTTGCGTGTGGTCCCAATGACCGTGCGTCAGCCAGAGTTCTTTCAGCTTGCAGCCTTCCTTGGCGAGCAGCGGCTGGATTTTCTCCCGGATGCCGCCCGGAGCATCGATCAACACCGCCTCGCCCAGCGCGGGCTCGATCAGCAGGTAGCCGATGGTCTGGATGGGGCCGGAAGGAAGGACATGGATTTTCACGCGTCCTACCTAGATGCGTCCGCCGCGCTGTGCCCGCAAACGCAAAGTGACCGGCCCAGACAGGCACCGGCTAGTCTCTGTTAGGTTTGCCTTCTGGTGGGCGGGCACGTCCCTGTGCCCGCTTTGGGTAACGGTCGCACCACGCGCGGTCCCTGCCGGCAGAGGGACCTGCCGGCCCACCCTCTTGTCAGGTCCGCAACGTAACAGGTTAATACTAGATCTCCTTGGCGATGGTGCGCAGGAGGATCGCCGGCGAAAAGGGCTTGGGCAGCATTTCCGTCACGCGCAGGCCGGTCAGTTCCGCGCGCTTTTCCTCCTGATCCAGTCCGCTGACTCCGATGATTTTGATCGTCGGCTCCAGGGTGTTCAGCGTGCGGATCAGGGCCAGGCCGCCCATGCCGGGCATCATCATGTCGGTCAACACCAGGCGGATCGCGGCGCGGTGCTCGACCACCAGCTTTACCGCCTCCTCCCCCGATTCGGCCTTGAGGGTCCGGTAACCGTAGGTTTCCAGCAGGCCGCTCGTGGCTTCGCGAATGGCCGCCTCATCGTCCACCACCAGGATCAGTTCCCCGTGACCTTTGGTTGGTTCTGACACCGGCGCGACGGGCGCCACCTCCGCCGGACCGATCGAAGCCGGAAGAAAGACCCGGAACCGGGTGCCGCGCCCGGACTCGCTTTCCACCGTCACAAAACCGTCGTGACTTTTCACGATGCCGATCACGGTGGAGAGGCCCAGACCGGTGCCCTTTCCGACTCCCTTGGTCGTGAAAAACGGATCGAAGATGCGCGGAATGACGCCGGCCGGGATGCCCTGGCCCGTGTCCGCCACGGCGATCACCAGATAAGGCCCCGGACGCGCGGGGGCGTGCCCGAGTGCGGTCTTCTCGTCAACCAGCTGGTTCGACGCGACCAGAGTCAGGCGGCCGCCTTCCGGCATCGCGTCACGGGCGTTGACGCAAAGATTGAGCAGAACCTGGTGGAGCTGGGTGGCGTCCGCCACGACCGGCCAGATGTCCTCCGGCACTTCCTGCCCGATCACAATGTTGCGGGGAAATGTCTCCTGCATGAATATGATCATCTCCCTGAGCAGGTCTTGCGGCTTGATTTTAAGCCGCTCGCCCTCGACGCCACGACTGAAGGTCAGCAACTGGCTGATGATGCCGGCGCCACGCTGGGCGCTCTGCTCGATGAGGGTCAGCATCCTGAGGTCGGACTCGCCCGTGATCTGGGTGCGCAGCAATCCCGCCGCCATGAGCACCGGGGAGAGGATGTTGTTCAAGTCGTGGGCCACGCCGCTCGCCAGTGTGCCGATCGCCTCCAGGCGCTGGGTCCGCAAAAACTGCTGCTCCAGTTCCTTTCGCTCCGTGACGTCCTTGGCCGCGCCGGTGATCCGGTAAACCACCCCTGCGGCATCCCGCACGGGAAAGGCCCGGTCGCGAACCCAACGGACCGCCCCGTCCGGCCGCACAATCCGGTATTCCTCGTCATAGGTTCCCAGTGCCTGCTTTTCCCGGGCGGCCGCCAGGATGCGTTCGCGATCCTCGGGGTGGATGCATTCCACCCAAGAGCGGGACGAGGTGTAGAGACTCTCGCAAGAGCGGCCCCAGATTTTTTCGTAGCCCGGGCTGACATAGAGGATCTTGTGTTTGGCCGTGTCCGTCATCCAGAAGACCTCCTGGATGCTTTCCACCACCTGGCGGAAACGCGCCTCGCTTTCCCGCAGCGCCAGCACATTTTCCCGCTGCACGGTGACATCGTGCGCCAGGATCAGCTCGGCCTTGCGGCCTTGAAAGACGAAGCCGTGGAAGGTGATCTCCACGAAGATGAGTTCGCCGCTTTTCTTCCGGTGCCGCCAGACACCCGAGGAAGCCACCCCCGTGGTGACATCGCCTTTGGCGATCGACTCCAACAGCGCCGGCACATCCTCGGCAGGCCGGATATCCCGGATGGTCATGCCGAGGAATTCCTCCCGACTGTAGCCATAGTGCCGCACCGCGGCGTCGTTGACGGCCAGAAATCCCAGCGTTTCCAGATCATACACCCACATCGGCATGGGATTGACCGCGAAAAGCCGCTGGAAATCCTCCCGGCTGATCCGCAAGGCCTCCTCCGCCCGCTTCCGCTCGGTGATGTCCCGTGCCACCGTCACGATGTAGTCGCACTCCAGCCGGACCCACTTGGCGGCGAGTTCGACCGGAAACACCGAGCCGTCCTTGCGCCGGTGGATGCCCTCGGCGTTCCACCCTCCGCTCCGCCGGATTGCCTCCGCGATCCGCGGCCAGCCGCGGGCTTTGACCGTGGGATCGATGTCTTCCACCGTCAGCTTGAGGTGCTCCTCCCGGGTATAGCCCAGCGCCCGGCAGCTCTTGTCACTGACATCCAGAAAGCGGCCGGTCTCCGGTTCGATGATCTCGAAGGCGTCAGCCGACTGGTCCACCAGGGTGCGGAAGAGCCGCAGCGCCGATTCCACCCGCCGCCGCTCCCGTCGCAGCCGGCTGTTCTCCAAGGCCTGCCGGATGGCCGGCCCGAGCCGCGCCAGCCGGTCTTTCAGCAGATAGTCCGTCGCCCCCAACCGCATCGCTTCGACGGCCGTTTCCTCCCCGATCGTCCCGGAGACGATGATGAACGGAATCTCCAGGCCGCGTTCCCGCAGCAGTTGCAGCGCCCGGAGCCCGGTGAACTGAGGCATCTGGTAATCGGACAGGATCAGGTCGGGCCGGGTTTCGAGCTCCGCCAGGAAGTCCGGCTCCGTTTCAACCCGCTTCCATTCAGAATCGATCCCGGCCAACCTCACGGCCCGGGACACCAGCTCGGCATCGGTCGCGCTATCCTCCAGCAGCAGGATGTTGAGCTTCGCGCCCACGCGGATCAGTCTCCGTTCAGCGGTTGGTTGAGCAGCAGCCAGTAGAGTCCGAGGTCGCGCACGACCGCGGCGAAGCGCTCGTAGTTCACCGGTTTCACGATGTAGCTGTTCACCCCCAGCTGGTAACTCTCCACGATGTCCCGTTGTTCGCGCGAGGAAGTGAGCACGACCACCGGAATGCTCTTGGTGCGCGGGTCGCCCTTGATCCTGCGCAGCACCTCGAGGCCGTCCACCTTCGGGAGCTTCAGATCGAGCAGGATCACCTTGGGTGCATCCGTGATCTTGCGGCCGGTATGGGGGCCCTCGCAAAAGACATACTCCAGGGCCTCGGCGCCGTCGCGCGCGATCTTGAGGTTGGACAGATTGGCCTTGCGCAGGGCGCGCAGGGTCAGCTCCAAGTCCTGGGGGTTGTCCTCGACGAGCAGCAGATCTATCCTGTTGGCTTCGTTCATGATTTTGGTGTGGAAGGCAGACTGAAATAGAAGGTCGCGCCCTCCCCGAGCGCCGCCTTGGCCCAGACACGCCCGCCGTGGCGCTGGATGATGCGCTGCACGATGGCGAGTCCGACGCCCGATCCCTCGAAATCCTCGACGCGGTGCAGCCGCTGGAACACGCCGAATAATTTGTCCGCGTAACGCATGTCGAAGCCGGTGCCGTTGTCGCCGACGAAAAATATCAGTTCATCCGCCTCCACTATGCCCGAGATGACGATCGACGCCTGTTCACGCTTGCGGGTGTATTTCAAGGCATTGGAAAGCAGGTTCATCCAGACCTGTTTAAGCAGCACCGGGTCCCCCCGGCAGGATGGCAGGTCGTCCATCCGCAGTTCGACCGGCCGGCCGGTCCAGGGCGAACCGAGCTCGGCGAGCACCGAGCGCACAAGGTTGCCGGTGTTGACGGGCTGCCGGGAAAGGCCCTGGCGGCTCAACCGGGCGAAAGTCAGCAGGTCGTCGATCAACGTCCCCATGCGCTGGGCTCCGCTGCGGATGACCTGGAGGTGGCGCTGCCCCTCCTCCGGCAGGAGCGGGCCATGGTCCTCGATCACGGCCTGCGAAAATCCGTCGATGGCACGCAACGGCGCTCGCAGATCGTGCGAGACCGAGTAGGAAAAGGCCTCCAGTTCACGGTTGGCCGCCTCGAGCTGCGCCGTGCGGTCCGCCACCTTGCGCTCGAGCTCGCTGTTCATCTCGTTCAACGCATCCTCGGCCCGCTTGCGGTCCGTGATGTCGGCGCGGATGGCGACATACTGGCGGGGCTTGCCCTGCTCATCGAGGAACGGCACCAGCGTCGTGTCCACCCAGTAGAACGTGCCGTCTTTCGCCCGGTTCTTGATCTCCCCGTGCCACACCTTCCCGCGGCCGATCGTGGACCACAGGTTGCGGATGAATTCCTTCGGGTGGTGCCCGGAATTGATGATGCGGTGGTCCTGTCCGAGCAGTTCCTCCCGGGTGTATTTCGAAATCGCGCAGAACTTGTCGTTCACATAGGTGATCCGCCCCTGCGGATCCGTGATCGCCACGATCGCATGCTCGTCCAGGGCGGCCTTCAGGTCCCGCACCTCCTTGGTGGAAGCCTCCAGCTGTTCCTCGGCGCGTTTGCGCTCGGTGATGTCGGCGCGGATGGCGACATACTGGCGGGGCTTGCCCTCCTCGTCGAGAAACGGCACCAGCGTCGTGTCCACCCAGTAGAATGTGCCGTCTTTCGCCCGGTTCTTGATCTCCCCGTGCCACACCTTCCCGCGGCCGATCGTGGACCACAGGTTGCGGATGAATTCCTTCGGGTGGTGCCCCGAGTTGATGATGCGGTGGTCCTGCCCGAGCAGTTCCTCCCGCGTGTATTTCGAAATCGCGCAGAACTTGTCGTTCACATACCTGATCCGCCCCTGCGGGTCCGTGATCGCCACGATCGCGTGCTCGTCCAGGGCGGCCTTCAGGTCCCCCAGTTCCTTCAACGATGCCCTGAGTTGGTCTTCGGTTTTCATGCGGGCTGGCGTGCTTCCGCCGGCGTCTTAAGGTCGCCGCGGTGCAGCGGATGCCGTGATCTGGGGATGGTGTTGGAGCAGCTCTGGCCAGCTGCAGTCAGGGGATGATGACGGTGGTGGGTCGGCGACTCAGTGATTGTCGGTTTTCGGCCTGGCCGGTGCATTGCTGACCAAAGACCAATGCATGTCCAGGGTCGGCGTGATCCTGCTGAAGTTCTCGAATCCGACCGGCTTGATGATGTAGTTGGCCGCCCCCAGCCGGCTGCACTCGATGATGAGATCGTCGTGCTGCGAGACGGTCAGAACCACCACCGGGATTTCCCGGGTGCGCCTGGCCGCCTTGATCTGACGCAGGACCTCGATGCCGGGAACGCTGGGGAGATTGAGATCAAGCAACACCAGTTGCGGCAGCGGCGCGATGTGATGCGCGTCGTGGCCGGCCCCGAAGAGGTGATCCAAGGCGGCCTGTCCGTCAGTCACCACCTTGACGGGATTGGTGAACTTGGCGCGCTCGAAGGCCCGCAGTGTCAGGGTCACGTCATCAGGATTGTCCTCCACCAGCAGGATGTCGCCGGGGACAGGCGGCTTGGCATTCACCCCCTCGTCCGGCCGCTGCATGAGATCCTTGACCGAAACCTCGAGCGCCCGGGCGAGATTCGCGATGCTGCGCAAGGTGACGTTGCGTCCGCCGCGCTCGATGTCCGCGAGATAGCTGCGATGAATATCCGCGCGCCACGCCAGCTCTTCCTGAGTCACACCAAGGCGCAAACGATGTGCTTTGATGATAGCCCCCATCCTCACCAGTAAACCTGGATCCTGTTTTTTGGGAACTTCATGTCTCTTTGGCACTTGGAGAGTGTAGCACCGGGCTCAATAGACTATGAGTGACAATTTTCCGACCCTGTCTCGTTTAGCATTACTCGGTTGAGAGGTTGGTCTTCTGGTCGGCGTCTTCTGGTGGGCGGGCACGTCCCTGTGCCCGCTTCGGGTAACGGTCGCACCTCGCGTGGTCCCTGCCGGCAGAGGGACCTGCCGGCCCACCCTCTTGTCAGGTCCACAACGTAACAGCGTAATACTATGGCGTGTCTTCAAACCAACCAATTCCCCCTTCCGGTCATTCCGAACGCAGTGAGGAATCTCGACGTGCGCAGGCAACATCACTTTCGCTGCGGGAGATTCCTCACTTCGTTCGGAATGACATACGGGTTTGAAGACACACCTTAGCCACCAGTCAGGCTGGATTACCGCAAAGCTGCCCAACCCAAGGCCCGCCCCGGCAAAAGCACGGCGTGCGCCACCCCGGCGATTCATGCACCGGGAAATATCTCGGAGATAATGGGGCGTGGATCCCATGGTTTGGCTAACGCGCCCGATCAGCTGAACCATCAGGCGCTTGCCCTGCCAAACCCTGCGGCGTTACGGGCGATTCGCAAATTCATTCTATGCCGCTATCCGACCCCGCGTGCCTGCGTAAACCGTCCTTTGCTTGTAGCAGCCGTCGGACATCAGCCATCGCCAAGCCTTATGGCGTGTCTTCAAACCAACCAATTTCCACTTCCGGTCATTCCGAACGCAGTGAGGAATCTCGACGTGCACAGGCAACATCATTGTCGCTGCGGGAGATTCCTCACTGCGTTCGGAATGATATACGGGTTTGAAGACACACCCGAGGGTCGACTCGGACGGCCGGACGGCAGAACGGGGTATCGGACCTGCCATCAATGAAATTTCAGCCAATGCTCAACTTCGCGGATGCCGCGGGTCATCTCGAGCACCTCGCCGTTGCGGAGCACCACCGCGTGGTCGTCCTGCATCAGCGGCTGAAGTTCGCGCACGCGCTCCAGGTTGACGATGGCCGAGCGGCTGATCCGCAGGAAACCGCCGGGCGGCAGGTTGGCCTCCAGAAAAGTCATGGTCTCGCGCACCAAGTGGGTGTTTTGGCCGGCGTGGATCTTGGCGTAGTTCCCGTCCGCTTCGATCCAGTCCACTTCCTCGATCTTCACGAAGAACGTGCGGTCTTCCGATTTCACGGGTATGCGCGTCAGTTTCGGCGAGTCCTGCTGACGGTCTTCCACGAGCTTCAGCAGCCGCGTCAATGCCTCCTGCGAACCGCGGCCGGCAAGCATTTCGCGCGCCCGCTGCAACGCCTCCTGGAAACGGGCCAGCTTGAAAGGCTTCAGCACGTAGTCCACCGCGTGGGCGTCGAACGCCGCCAGCGCGTGCTGGTCGAAGGCCGTCGTGAAGATCACCACCGGCATCCGCCCGCCCTGGATCGCCTTCAGCACCCCGAAGCCGTCGCGCCGGGGCATCTGCACGTCGAGAAACACCAGGTCGGGCTTGAGGCCGAGGATCTTGTCCACCGCCTCGTCGCCGTCGGCACATTCGTCCACCACCTGGATGTCGGATTCCCGCGCCAGCATGGAACGGAGCCGGTCGCGGGCCAGCGGCTCGTCGTCTACGATCAGGGCTTTGATTTTCATGAGGAAGAAAGGGTCTGGCGCAACGGCAGCTCCAGCATGCATCGGCAGCCGCCTTCGGGCACATTGGCCAGCTGGAGAAAGGCGGCGTCGCCGTAGAGCGTGGCGAGCCGGGCGCGGGTGTTGTCCACCCCGACGCCGTGTCCGCGCGGCGGGGTCGGCACGGCGGGGAGGCCGGGGCCGTTGTCCGTCACGGTGATCCTCAGCCGGTCCGCGACGGTCTCGGCGGTGATCCGGATGCGTCCGATTTCGCCCAGCCGGCGTTCCACGCCGTGGCGCACGGCGTTCTCGACGATCGGTTGGAGGATCAGCACGGGCACGATGGCCGTCCGGGTGGTGTCGGCGACCTCCCAAGCGACCTCGAGGCGGCTGCCGAAGCGCACGCGCTCGATGCCGAGGTAGCATTCGAGGTAGTCGAGTTCCTGTCGGAGCGTGATCTCGCGATGCGCGCCCGCCGACAGCGCCCGGCGGAGGAGTTCGCAGAGGTTGGCGATCATGTCGTCGGCCGCCTGTGGATTCGTATGCACGAGCGTCGACACGGCATTCAGGGCGTTGAAAAGAAAATGAGGCTGAAGCTGCATCTGCAACGCGAGGAGCCGGGCCTCCGCCAGGCTGGCCTGGAGTTCGATCTCCCTGCGCTCCTTTTCCTGATAGCGCCGAAAATAGGCGTAGGCATGCGCGGCCATCCCGGTGAAAAGACAGATGGGCAGGTGGAAATGCAGCAGGTGTTGCATCGGCCCGTTGAAGGGACCGGTGCGCCCCTCGACGCCCGGTCCACGCCGCCGCTCCGGGCCGGCCGGACCTTCCTCATCCGCGGGACCGCCCGCTTCGCGCCTGACCCTCGACGCGCCTTGGTCGGGCGGACGTGCGATGGCTTGAAACACCGCCTCGGCGAGGACGATCGCGACCATCGCGACCGGCAGATTGATCGCGATGCCGCGCCACCAGCGCGGGCGCTCCACCGGAAACCGCTCCGCCAGCCAGAAGATGAGCGGCGACAGCACCACCCAGGGCAGCCATTCGGCCAGCGAATGCTTCAGGGCGACCGACCACGGCAACGCGCCCGACAGGCCCAGTTGCGAGGCGAACAGCGCGGCCAGCATCAGCCACAGGGCGGAAATCACAAAATACGGCCAGCGGTTGCTGTGGTTGTGATGGACGGAGGACAACGGGAAGGACGTGGTTGCAATGGTTTGGACGAAGGCCCGGTTGGCGGCAAGCCACCTCCCGAGCGGGCTGGGCGCAGCTTACCATGGGGACGAATAATTGCCTCGGCTTTGTGATCAACCGGCCCTTTCCCGCCACGAACCGGCCCTTTGGCGTGACCAAACCCGGGAGGCAAATCACCTCTTGCCAATCAACCCTGCCCCGGGTGTCTTTTTCGACTGCCCTCCAGTCCATGACCTCCGCCCAAATCCGCCAGTCGTTCCTCGATTTCTTCGCCTCGAAACAGCACACCATCGTGCCGTCGTCCTCGCTGATGCCGACCGCCCCCAACCTGCTGTTCACGAACGCCGGCATGAACCAGTTCGTGCCCTACTTCCTCGGCGACCAGGCCGCCCCGTGGAAGCGCGTCGCCGACACCCAGAAGTGCATCCGCGCCGGCGGCAAGCACAACGACCTCGAGGACGTCGGCTTCGACACCTACCACCACACGATGTTCGAGATGCTGGGCAACTGGTCCTTCGGCGACTACTTCAAGAAGGAGTCCCTCACCTGGGGCTGGGAACTCCTCACCAAGGTCTGGGGCATCCCGCCGAAGCGTCTCTTCGCCACGGTTTATTCGCCCGACAAATCCAAGGGTGACCCCGCCGACTTCGACCAGGAGGCCTACGACATCTGGGCCAAGATTTTCACCGACGCCGGCCTCGATCCCGCCATCCACATCGTCAACGGCAACAAGAAGGACAATTTCTGGATGATGGGTGACACCGGCCCCTGCGGCCCGTGCTCCGAGATTCATTTCAATTTGCTCGAAAGCGACGACGAGGCCGCCGGCCGCAAGCTCGTCAATTCCTCCAGCCCCCGCTGCATCGAGATCTGGAACCACGTTTTTATCCAGTTCAACGCGAACGCCGACGGCACCGTCGCCCCGCTCGCCGCCAAGCACATCGACACCGGCATGGGTTTCGAACGCGTCGCCGGCATCCACGCCACGACGAAGGGCTTTAAGGACTTCTCCGCCGAGCCCTCCAACTACAACGCCGACGTCTTCAAGCCGACCTTCGACAAGATCGCCGCCCTTTCCGGGAAAACCTACACCGGCACGGTCCCGACCGAACGCACCGGCCTCAGCGAACAGCAGACGATCGACATCACCTTCCGCGTCCTCGCCGACCACGCTCGCTGCGTATCCTGCGCCATCGCCGACGGCATCCTGCCCGGTAACGCGGATCGCAACTACGTCATCCGCCGTATTCTTCGCCGTGGCATCCTGTATGGGCAGAAGAACCTCGGGCTAAAGACTGGCTTCTTTGAGCAACTCGTCGCACCCGTCATCGAGTCGCTCGGCGACGTCTTCCCCGAGCTCAAGACCCAGCGGGTCATGGTAGAGAAGGCTATCAGAGCCGAGGAGGAATCGTTTGGCCGGACACTGGATACCGGTCTCACGATGTTTAACATGCAATGCGGTGCACTTGATAAGAACGGCACCGTTCCAGGATATGTTTCATTCCTTCTCTACGACACCTATGGCTTCCCGCTGGATATGACGCAGCTCCTCGCCAATGAACGTGGCCTGACAGTCGACGTCGACGGCTTCGAAACTGAGATGGAAAAGCAGCGCGAGCGCGGCCGTGCCGCCCGCAAGACCGATGTCATCGTCGCTTCCACCGAGGGCGAGACCGTGGCCGAGGCGACCAAGTTCGTCGGCTACGAGATCGACGCCACCCATGCCACGCACGCGAAACTCGTCGATGTCGTGAAGACCGAGAAGGACACCTACCTCGTGTTCGACCAGACTCCCTTCTACGCCGAGATGGGCGGCCAGGTCGGTGACTCCGGCCATGCGCAGATCGCCGGTCACAAGGTCGACCTCGTCGATTGCATCAAAGACAAGTCCGGCCGCCACCTCCACAAGGTCGCCGGCAGCGACGATCTTAAATCTCAGATTTCAAATCTCAAATCGTCCGCGGCGGTCCTAGCCGTGGACTTCCACCGCCGCCTCGCGATCTCGCGCCACCATTCCACCGCGCACCTGATTCACTGGGCGCTGCGCAAAATGCTCGGCACGCACGTCCGCCAGTTCGGCACGCACAAGACGCCCGACCGCATGCGTTTCGACTTCACGCACTTCGAGGCGCTCACCGCCGCACAGATCAAGGAGTGCGAGCAGATGATCAACGCGAAGGTGCTGGAAAACGCCCGCGTCATCTCTTCCGACATCGAATACGCCAAGAAACCCGACGATGTGCTCGCGTTCTTCGGCGACAAATACGGCAAATACGTCCGCCTCGTGGACATTGGCGGCTACTCCAAGGAACTCTGCGGCGGCACGCACGTCGGCACCACGGCCGAGATCGGCCTCATCAAGATCACCGCCGAGATGGCCATCGCCGCCGGCACCCGCCGCATCGAGGCCGTCGCCGGCCAGGCCGCCTACGATTTCGTCGCCCACGAGGAAGCCGCGCTCAAGACCGTCAACGCCCGCCTCAACGCCGGCGTGAGCGACGTCGCCGCCAAGCTCGAATCCCTCCTCAACCACCAGAAGGAACTAGAGAAGAAGCTGAAGGCTTTCGAGGCCAAGGCCTCCGCCGGTCTCGCCGAGGAACTCGCCGCCGCGGCCGTCACCAAGGACGGCCTCAAGTGGGTCTCCGCCGTCGTCACGGCCGAGAACCAGGACGCCCTCCGCTCGCTCGGCAGCCAGGTGCTGCACAAGATCGGCGCCGGCGCCGTCGTGCAACTCGGCGCGCTCTTCGACGGCAAGGTCAGCCTCGTCGCCTACTGCTCGCCCGAAGCCATCAAAGCCGGTCAGGCGGCCGGCAAGCTCATCGGCGCCCTCGCCGGCAAGCTCGGCGGCAAAGGCGGCGGCAAACCCGACTACGCCCAAGGCGGCGGCGGCGACGCCAGCAAGCTGGCGGATACCCTCAAACTGTAGGGGCGGCGCTCGCCGCCGCCCGCGGGCGTCCACAAGGGACGCCCCTACACCGAACCATGCCCGACGAAGCCCAACCCTCGCTGAAGGAATGGTTCAATGTCGCGCGTTACCGCCAGATCGCGGATCTGCTGACTGACGCCCACCCCGGCTTCGACCGCAAGCGTTTCATGGCCGTCGCCACGACCGGACTCGACGACCTGACCCTTATCCAGCGGGTGCGTCGCACCACCGAGGCCTGCCACGCCACCCTGCCCCAGGATTTCCCTCGGGCCGTCGCCGTGTTGAAACAAATCGCCTCCCGCGTGCAGCACGGCTTTGTCGGCATCTTCCTGCCCGACTTCGTCGGCCAGCATGGCCACGGTCATTTCGACGAGTCGATGAACGCGTTGAAGTTTTTCACGCCCTTCAGTTCGGCCGAGTTCGCCATCCGCGAATTCCTGAAACGCGACCTCCCCCGCACGCTCGCCGTGATGGAACGCTGGTCCCGCGACGAAAACGAGCACGTCCGCCGCCTCGCCAGCGAAGGCAGCCGGCCGCGCCTGCCGTGGTCGTTCCGGCTGGAAGCGCTCGTCGCCGATCCATCCAGGACCGCCCCCATCCTCGACAACCTCCGCGCCGACCCGAGCCTCTACGTCCGCAAATCCGTCGCCAACCATCTCAACGACATTTCCAAGGATCATGCCGACTGGATGCTCACCAAGCTGAAGTCCTGGGACCTCACCCACCCGCCCACCCAGTGGATCGCCAAGCGCGCCGCGCGCACCCTGATCAAGGCCGGCCACCAACCGGCGCTCGGCCTGTTCAATTTCGGCGGCAAGCCGGCCGTGACGCTCGCCGGGTTGAACGCTACTCCCACCCGGCTCAAACTTGGGCAGAGCCTCGAATTCTCGTTCATCCTGACCTCGACCTCCCGTCGGCCCCAACCACTGGCCGTCGACTACATCGTCCACTACAGGAAGGCCTCGGGCGGCACCTCGCCCAAGGTCTTCAAGCTGCGCGAACTGACCCTCGCCCCCGGCGAACGGCAGACGCTCACCAAGCGTCAGACCATCCGTAATTTCACCACGCGGAAACACCACCCCGGCCGCCACCGGATCGAAGTGCAGGTCAACGGCCGCATCTTGGCCGGCACCCACTTCGACCTGCTGACCTGAGCCGTATCGACTCGGTTGCCCAGATGAAAAGTCGCAATAACCGCCACAACGAACGACTGCCATATGGCAGTCTTGGATATGCCAAATGGCATTTTCAGCTTGTGCTCCGACGAAGAACGCCAAAGATCGGCGGCATGAAAGCGAAAAAGGCCAAGCCTCTCACTTACCCCGAAATCCACGACAACCATGCCATGGTGCAACGGGTCGAGGAGGGCCTGCCCGTGATGGATGTGGTGAAGTTCAGCAAACAGGCCGGTTTCACCAACGACGAATTGGCGAGGCTGATCAACATCCCCGCCCGCACCTATGCCCGCCGCGTGGCCGACAAGGGCCGGCTGAAGGTTGCCGAAGGTGAGCGGGCGGCGCGGTTGATGCGGGTTTACGACCGCGCCAGGCAGCTGTTCATCACGGATGAAAATACCCGCGGTTGGTTTCACGCCAAAATCATGGCTTTGGGCGGGAAGACACCCCTTGAATATGCACAGACCGAGCCTGGTGCCCGGGAGGTGGAGAACATCATCGGCCGGATCGAGCATGGCATCGTGATGTGAGCCGATGACCTTGTGGCGGCTCAGTTCAGCAAGATACGCCGCCACCGCGTTCAGCGGCGAAGGCGCCAAACTCTACGGCGGACGCTGGTCCCCGGCCGGGCTGGCGGTGATCTATTGCGCGGAATCACGCTCACTCGCCCTGGTGGAAGTCCTGGCGGGCACTGACGACGCGGACCGGCTTTCCCGGCAGGAATGGGTTTTGGTGCCGGCCGATATTCCGGAGGATTGCATGGGAAAGCCCACCCGCGTTCCCGATGACTGGCGCCAATACCCGCACCCCATGGCCACCCAGTCTTTCGGCGCCGAATGGGTGCAGGCCCGGCGCAGCGTGGCGCTGCGCGTGCCGAGTGCGGTCGTGCCGGGCGAGTTCAACTACCTGCTCAACCCGGCACATCCCGATTTCAAACACGTGAAGATCGGCAAGCCTGAGTCCTTCTCCTTCGATCCACGCCTGGCCTGATCCTCCGCCGCGCGGTTTCCGGCGGTTGACGATCTGGCGGGTTATGTTTCCTTGGTGGAAATGTCCGCCCCCGACCTCGCCGTCATCCTCGCCTTCGACGCGAACAACCAGCTGGCCGCGCGCCAGTCCGGCACCCGGATCGATCTTGCGTTTGTCGGCGATGACGAGACCTCGGCCCTGGTGCGGTTGCAGTCATGTTTCCCGATGCACACGCCACCGGCCGAGTATTTCGCCTGCGAGGCCGGCGGGTCGCGTTACCGCGTCTTCTTCGCGCAAGTCGAGGGCCAGCCGGCCGACTCCGAGGTCGGATTCCGCTCCCTGGACCAGTGGGACGAGAGACGCGACCAACTGGCCCCTGCGTTGGTGGCCGTCCTGGAGCAGTTGGAGCCCCATCTCATCGAGATCCCCTACCTCCATCTCGGCGAGAACGACTACATCTACAAATTCCGCGTCGAGAAGCACCGCAATCGCGACATCTACCAGCAGGATGACGCCGCGCGGGTTCTCTACCAAAGCCGCCTGTGCGAGGCGATCAAGGCCTTGGCGCGCACCAACGAGCGCTCCGCCTCAAAGCCCGCCACCTTGGATTTCGGCGTGGTGCGCTACATCATCCCCAGCCACTTCGGCTTCTGCCTGGGCGTGAAGAACGCCATCGAGCGGGCCTACGAGACCCTGGCCGAGAATCCCGGCAAGCGCGTCTTCATGCTCAGCGAGCTGATCCACAATCCGTTCGTGAACGAGGATCTGCTCCGCCGCGGCCTGCGCTTCCTGCAAACCGACAAGGGGCATCCCTTCGGCACCGACGGCCGCATCGCGCCGGCAGACGGCCCCGAGCCCCTGCTCTGGGACACGCTCACGAGCGACGACATCGTCATCATCCCGGCCTTTGGCGCCACCGACGAGGACAAGAAGCGCCTCGTCCGCAAGGGCATCCGCGTCGCCCAGTTCGACGCGACCTGCATGCTGGTGGAAAAGGTCTGGAAGGCGGCACGCGCCTTCGGCCGCGAAGGCTACAGCATCATCATCCACGGCAAGAGCGAGCACGAGGAGACCAAGGCCACCTTCTCCAACACCCGCCGCCACGCCCCCTCGATCATCATCCGCAACCTGGAAGAGGCGAAGATGCTCGGCGATTTCATCGCCGTGCCGACCGAGACCAAACGCATGGCCCTGCTCACCCGCTTTGCCGGCCTGCATACGCCCGGATTCGATCCCGCCCAGCACCTCGATCGCATCGCCGTCGTGAACCAGACGACGCTGCTGATGAACGAGACCGCCTCGATCATTGATTATTTCAAGTCACTCTTCGTCGCCAAATATGGCGAGACGGAAGGCCCGCTCCATGTGGGCGGCGCCGGCAAGAAGGACACGTTGTGCTACGCCACCCAGGTCAACCAGGACGCGTTGCAGCGGGCGCTCGCCGAACCGCTCGATGCGGCCTTCATCCTCGGGGGCAAGAACAGCTCGAACACCTATCAGCTCTACCGGCTGTGCAAGGAAAAGCTCGGCCACCGCGCGTTCTTCATCCAGTCGGAAGCCAACATCAATTCCCGCGACGAGATCACCCATTACGTGTTTCCCGCCTCCGGCCCCGGCAAAGGCGGCCACATGGAGGTGCATCCTCTCTGGCCGGGTGACGACACACCGAAGCGGGTGCTGATCACCGGCGGCGCTTCGTGCCCGGACGGACTGGTGCAGCAGGTGATCACCCGCATCAACACATTCTTCCCGCCACAGGGCCTGCGGGAGATCGACGCGGTGCTGGCTGACCTCTCCGCCAGCTAAGAATTCAGCCAAATCATAACGCTGGAGAGAGGTGCCGCAGCGCCGGTAGGGCCGGTCTCCGACCGGCCAGAACGATCTACGCCGGCCTAATCCGCATATTTCCTACCGCGGCGGAGCCGCAACCAAAGAGATGGCGGGAGGCCCGGGTCAATGGCAGGCCTTGGGTGATGAAAAACAAAACACTCCCATTGGGTCCGGGCGTCCCGGAAGAGTTTGTGGCCAAGTTTGGCCAGCACGTCAAAGCCGCGTTGTGCGGCTGGGACCGGCTGCTGCTGCGCGGCACCTTGCGACCGTTGTTCTCGCCCGCGCGGGCCTGGGGCTACCTGTGTGCCTCGAAGGTCCTGTTGAAGGACTTCAGCGCCTATGCGCAAACGCTCACCGGGCGGGTCAAGGATGCGGCGGTGGCCGCCGCCCTTGCCGCCGGGCGTCCCTACCAGTTCCTGCGTTCGTCGGGCACCAACAAGCTCGCCTTGGCCCGCACCATCGCCACGCGGGACCAAGTGCATGACGGTTTGATCGCGGTGTTCAGCGCCGTGGAGCCCTGCCTGGCGGTGAGCGTGCGGGGGGATCGCGAGAGCGGGCGGCTCGTGACCGAACTGCAGCCGCGCCGCTGCCTGCATCTTTATCATTACCTGCAGCACCCGACCTTCGGCCTGTGCCATGTGCGGGTGCAGACCTGGCTGCCGTTCACCGTCGAGGTCTGGCTCAACGGTCGCGAGTGGCTCGCTCGCCAGATGGACCGGGCCGGCCTGGCCTATGTGCAACGCGACAACTGTTTCACCCATCTGGCCGATCCGGCGGCCGCCCAGGCCCTGCTGGAGCGGCAACATCAGGCTGACTGGCCCAAGCTGCTGGGGGAACTGCTGGATCGCACCCATCCGTTGCATGCCGAGATCACCGCGCCGCAACCGTATCTGTCGTATTACTGGAGCCTGACCCAGAGCGAGTATGCCACCGACCTGCTCTTCGCCGATCGCGCCACGCTGGCCGGCATCTATCCCCGCTTCGTGCAGCATGCGCTGACGAGTTTTGCCAGTCCCGACATCATGCGCTTCCTGGGCCATGTCGTGCCGGCGCAGACCGGCCGGGTCAACGGCCGCTTCCAGGACGAACTCAACCGCCGGTATCTGGTGCGGCCCGAAGGCGTGCGTTTGAAGCACCGGGTCGGCCACAACACGCTCAAAGTTTACGACAAACACGGCCAGGTGTTGCGGGTGGAGACCACGCTCAATGCGCCCGAGGTGTTCAAAATCTGGCGGCGTCCGGGTGGGAAACCGCGGGCTCGTAAACGCTGGCGGCGGCTGCGCCGTGGCGTCGCCGATATCGCCGCCCGGGCCCGGGTGAGCCAGGCCGCGAACACGCGCTACCTGCAGGCGCTGGCCGCCACCACGGCGGGCCGGCCGCTGGGCGAGACCACCGCACCCTTGACCCGGCCGGTGCGCTGGCAGGGCCGGCGCTATCGCGCGCTCAACCCCTTCGCCGCGGCCGATGCCGCGGTGCTGGCGCAAATCAACCGGGGGGAGTTCGCCGTGGAAGGCCTGCGCAATAGTGATGTGCAAACGGCGTTGTTTGACGGGGCGGCACGCCAGCCGAGGGAAAAGCGACGGCGCAGCGCGGCGGCCGGACGTTACCTG
>Ga0255338_1000711_pt1 | contig 86873 bp, 66 predicted proteins | sample MeOH1_35cm_T4_19_FD_203715 | JGI IMG/M metagenome (GOLD analysis project Ga0255338, IMG submission 203715) | Sandy soil microbial communities from University of British Columbia, Vancouver, Canada - MeOH1_35cm_T4_195 | ecosystem: Engineered > Artificial ecosystem > Sand microcosm > Unclassified ... | reverse complement strand
CGAACCCATCGGCTACATCCCGCCTGCAGAAGCTGAGGCAAACTACTGCCGGCAACTCGCCAGTCAGGTCACCGCGGTGGCGGCCTGACTTAAACCAACTGGCCTCCACGAAAGCCGGGGCGATTCACTGCGGCATCCTTCATCAAAGCGAAGCGCGGGGCGGGTGGCGCATCCTCCGAAGTGGGCCATTGCTCGATGCACCTACAAAGTGCATCAACGCGACCAGGTTCATCAGAGAGTTGCGCAAGGCGGTCGATATCTACGCGAATCAGATCCAACACGACGACGCCTTGTGGGGGCTGTTCAAGAAGAAGATGAAGGCGGTGTGCGATAACTGCGGCTAGCGCAGAGCGAAGGTCGGTTCTGGCCGACCATGTGAGTCCCCGGACGGCCCGTCTTCAGGGGCGAGCCGCAGCATCGGTTCCCAGCTCCCCTTTAACGGCCCGCTCTCAGGCTTAAGATCGACTGTCGCCTTGCGGCCGTTCCGGTCGGCGCTTGCTGCTGCATACTGCCGTTGGTAAGGAGGGGTGTCCGATGTTCGGGTTCTTCAAGAAGCGGAAGGCGCCCTCCGCGATGCAGTCCAGCGCGGAGGCGTTTGTTAAATCCCAGTTCCTGATCAGCGACGAGCAGCCGAAGGATCACGTGGCTGACCCATGGGCCCTCGGGTACGTCTTCGGAGCGCTAACTGCGGTCCTTCAGCTGATGGGGAGGGAGCCCGGGCCGGAGGCACTACCGTTCCTGTTGGAAGGCTTCCAGACGGTGTTCGAGGGCGCTGGCGAGAACGCGCTGGACGTCGCGTTCTCTCGCACCCGCGACCCTGATTTCGCGGAGGCGCAGCTCATCGGAGCGAGCGAGATACTTGCTGCTGCACCTGGCAAGCCGGCGCCTTTCGGGCTAGGGGCCTACCTAGGCTCAGGAAAGGGCATGGGCTCCGAGTCGCGACAGGAAGTGCTCCAGCGTTTGCGCGATCGGGCAATGGAGCGAATGACGCCGGATGCATTCCGGCGCGCCCTCGGGGCGATGACGACGGGATGAAGGCCGCGGGCACCAATTCATGGTCGGTCGCGACTTCGAAGGTCCAGTTATCGGTCGGATAGCCGAACGTCTCTTGATTGATGGCCGAGAGCGGCCGTGGCCTTCCGGAACCTGCTTGTCGATGTTCGTCGGCCCGGGTGTCCAAGAAACTCCGAATTGGCTGTTCGCGTGAGACTGATGCCTGCAGCCTGCAGCCTGCAGCCTGCCCCGGCCACACCAGCAGCCAGCGAGTTCAGACGGAGGACACGTCCAGCCGCCTGTCATTGGGCGGGATGAACGATTCCAGGAAGTAGAGCGGTTCGCGCCCGGCCGTCGCCGCGCTTTCCAGGAGCATGCCGCGGGTGCCCGGCTTGACGCCGGCCGCGGCGGCGGCTTCCTGCGGGAATTTCACGAACGAGACGCGCTGGCGCATGTCGGTCACCGGCGTGTTGATCTCGCCGCCGAGCAGCTGCTTCAGGTTGGCCCCGTCGAGCCTCTCGAGCGGCGCCGAGGCGATGCCGGGAAAGGTGTCGGCGTTGAAGTAGAAGCGGTTGAAAAGGGTGAACTCGCCGTTGACGCTGATGCGGCGGTTGATGCGGACGATGTCCGGGCCGGTCTGCCGCAGCCAGTCGGACCACGGCCCACGCTCCTCGATGCGCGTGCGCGAAAGGACTTTGGGAAAAAGGGGCAGGAAGCGCGGCTCGCCCGTGCCGCCGAGGAAGCGCAGGTACAGCGGCTCGTCGATGGCGACACGGCCTTGCGCCACGTAGGTTCCGCTGCCCTGGGTGCGCACGAGGATGCCCTGGTCCGACAGGTCTCGCAGCGCACGCTGCACCGTACCCAGGCTGAAGCGCGTCAGCCGCGCCAGCTCGCGCTCGGGCGGCAGCTGGCTGCCGGGCTTCCAGTGGCCGCCGCGGATCGCCGCGGAGAGCGTCTCGCGCAGCTGCGCGTACTTGGCCATGCCCGGCACGCCCGGCTGTGCGTACTTGTCGATCGGTTCGGAAGAGGCGGTGTCGTTCATCGTGCTCGCTTGTCAACCAGGATCGTACTACCGCCATTCGGGTTGACCAGTGCTCTATAGCATTGTAGTATTGGCGCAAGTTTTTGACGTGCATCGACTCGACCCCAAGGAGATCCCCATGATTGTCAAGACCCTGCTTGCATCGCTGATCGCGGCCTGCGCCGCCCTGGCCGCAACCCACGCCGGCGCGGCCGAGCCGGTGCAATGGCCGACCAGGCCCGTGAAGATCCTGTTCGGCTTTCCGGCGGCCAGCGCCACCGACGTGATCGCCCGCGCGGTCGGGCAGAAGCTGTCGGACAAATGGGGCCAGCCGGTCGTCATCGAGAACCGCCCCGGCGCCGGCGGCAACCTCGGCAGCGAGCTGGCGGCGCGCGCGCCGGCCGACGGCTACACGATCTTCTTCGGCACGGTGGCCAACGCGATCAGCACCACGCTGTACACGAAGCTGAACTACGATTACCTGAAGGACTTCACGCCGATCACGCTGGTGGCGACCACGCCGCTGGTGCTGGTGGCGCATCCCTCCTTCCCGGCGAAGAACGTCAAGGAGCTGATCGGCTACGCCAAGGCCAACCCCGGCAAGACGAACTTCGGTTCCGGCGGCATCGGCACCTCCAACCACCTCGCCGGCGAGATGTTCAAGTCCGCCACCGGCACCGACCTCGTGCACGTGCCGTACAAGGGCACGCCCGCAGCCTACAACGACATGTTCGGCGGCCAGGTCTCGCTGATGTGGGACAACATCGTGGCCGTCACCAACCACGTCAAGAGCGGCAAGCTCAAGCCGCTGGCCGTCACCAGCGCGCAGCGCGCCACGTCGCTGCCGGACGTTCCCACCATGGCCGAGTCGGGCCTGCCCGGCTTCGAGGCGGTGTCCTGGATCGGGGCGCTCGTGCCCGCCGGCACGCCGCAGCCCATCGTCGACAAGATCCACACGGACCTGGTCGCCGTGCTGCGCATGCCGGAGATCAAGGAGAAGCTCGGCGCCTCCGGTGCGGTGGTGGTCGGCAACACGCCCGAGCAGTTCGCCGCCTGGAACCGCAACGAGATCGCCAAGTGGTCCAGGGCCGTGAAAGACTCGGGCGCCAAGGCGGACTGAGCCGGCGCGCCAGCAACAGGGAAGCAAGGACAACACGTGAACAGAAAGAGCATTCAGGAAGCGGCACGCGAGATTCCAGTGCTGATGGAAGCCGACGTCGTCGTCGTCGGCGGCGGCACCACCGGTCCGGTGGCCGCGATCGCGGCCGCGCGGCGCGGCAGGAAGGTGGTGCTGATCGAGCGCTTCGGCTCGCTCGGCGGCATCCTGACCCTGGGCCTGAACACCAAGCCCTCGGGCGCGCTGGTAGGCGGCATCGCGCTGGAAATCTGGAACCTCGCGCGTTCCGCGGGCGGCGCCGGCGACGACTACATGGCCACGACCAAGACCGGCGGCGTCAGGATCGCGTCGCCGACCGATCCCGAGATCATGAAGATGCTGCTCACGCGCCTGTGCGTCGAAGCCGGCGTGCAGATCCTGTTCGAGACTTTCGTCTCGGCACCGCATGTCGAGGACGGCGTCGCGACCGGCGTGATCATCGAGAGCAAGAGCGGCCGCCAGTTCGTGGGCGCCAAGGTGCTGATCGACTGCTCGGCCGACGCGGACATGGCGGCCAAGGCCGGCGCGCCGTTCGTCATGGGCTCGGGCGGGGCCGAGGCGAAGATGCAGCCGGTGTCGATGTACTTCATCATGAAGAACGTCGACCTGAAGCGCCTGGCGGACTGGGCCCGTACCTGCGACGACGTGCCGGCGCGGGCGATCCCCGCGAGCGACGAAGGCCTGGCCTATGGCCTGTGGCTGACCGGGTTCAACGGCATGCTGCGCCGCTTCCAGGAGGAGACCGGCGTCAGGCTGCAGCGCGACAACATCACGCTCAAGACGGCCGACGGCCAGATGTACGTCAACGCGACGCGCGTGCTCGGGGTCGACGTCTTCTCGCCCAGGGAGTTCACGGCGGCGATCCTGGAGTGCTATCGCCAGATCGAGGGGGTGGCCCGTTTCCTGAAGGAGCGGGTGCCCGGCTTCGAGGCGGCGCGCCTGGGACAGGTCTCGCCGATCCTCGGCGTGCGCGAGACGCGCCACATCCTGGGCGAGTACACGCTGACGGGCCGCGACTCGCGCGGGGAGACACGCTTCGACGACACCATCGCGGCGGACAACTCGGCGCTGGACATCCACGACCCCAAGGGCGGCGACGTCGACTTCCAGAGCATGCCGCCGTACGAGATCCCGTACCGCTGCCTGCTGCCGCGCGGCATCGAGCAGATCCTGGTGGCCGGTCGCTGCATCTCCGCGGACCACGAGGCGCATGCGCGCTCGCGTAACATGCCGGCTTGCATGGCGACGGGCCAGGCCGCCGGGGTGGCGGCAGCGATCGCGGTGGAAGAGGGCGTTTCCGTGCGCCGAGTCCCCGTCGCGAAGGTCCAGGCGGCGCTGCGCGAGCTGGGCATGCCCCTGCATGCCGAAGAGGTGCGCGCCTGACCCGGTACGGCGTGCGGACAGGAGCCCGATGGTGAATGCTGATGTCCTGTACGGCCGGAGCGTGCTGCCCGCGGGGGTGCGCTCGCGGCTGGTCGACAACAACAACGGCTGCACGATGCACGTGCTGGAGGCCGGGTTCGAGACGCCCGGCCGTCCATGCGTGCTGCTGCTTCACGGCTTCCCGGAACTGGCGTTCAGCTGGCGCAAGCAGCTGACGTTCCTGGCGGCGGCCGGGTTTCACGTGGTGGCCCCGGACCAGCGCGGCTACGGCCGCAGCACCGGCACCGACGTCGCGTACGACGACGACCTGCTGCCGTACACGCTGATCAACCGGGTGAGCGACACGCTCGGCCTGGTGAAGGCGCTGGGCCACGACAGCGTGGCGGCGGTGATCGGCCACGACTACGGCTCGCCGGTGGCGGCCTGGTGCGCGCTGGTGCGGCCGGACGTCTTCCGCTCCGTCGTGCTCATGAGCGCGGCCTTCCCCGGCGCGCCGGTCCTGCCGAAAGACACGGCCGGCCGGCCGCGCGAAGGCGCGTTGCCGCTGTCGGGCCTGCCCGAGGCATTGGCGGCGCTGCCGCGCCCGAGAAAGCATTACCGCTGGTACTACTCGACCCGCGAAGCCAACGCCGACATGTGGCACTGCCCGCAGGGCGTGCACGACTTCCTGCGCGCGTACTTCCATTTCAAGAGCGGCGACTGGGCCGGCAACGAGCCATTCCCGCTGGCGTCGTGGGCCGCCGGCGAACTGGCCAGGATGCCGACCTACTACGTGATGGACCTGGCGCGGAACATGGCCCAGACGGTCGCCCCCGAGATGCCGGGGACCGAGCAGATCGCGCGCTGCGCATGGCTCACCGAGGAGGAGCTGGCCGTCTTCGCCGCCGAATACGGACGCACCGGCTTCCAGGGCGGGCTGCAGGGCTACCGCATCGGCACCGACCCGAGGTTCACGGGCGAGCTCAGGGCGTTCTGCGGCCGCACCATCGACGTGCCGGCCATGTTCATCTCCGGCGCCAGGGATTGGGGCACCTACCAGGCGCCGGGGGCGCTCGAGCAGATGAGCCGCGAGGTCTGTACCCGCATCACGGGTGTGCAGCTGGTGCCGGGGGCCGGGCACTGGGTGCAGCAGGAACGGCCCGGCGAAGTCAACGAGCTGCTCGCCGGCTTCCTGCGCACGCACGCCCGGTGATGGCGCCGGCCGTCGGCCGCGCTGTTGCTTTTCACCGTTGCAGACTCTTCCTTACAACTGCAAACAGCGGCTCGGCAGTACGTCCCTCTAGACTTCGACTGCCGAAGAAAGGAGAGTGCCGTGGATGCATTGACGACCGACGTGAAGCTGCTTCTGGCGGCGAGCTTTCTGGCCGCCTGGCTCGGCCTGCGCCAGCAGCGCTATGCCGGCTCCACCCGCTACGCGCTGCTCTTCGGCATCCTGCTGTTTTCCGCGGGCCTGCGCCACGTCGGCGTCTGGCACTGACCTTCGCGCCACCTCAGCCGGCCTGCACCGTCACCCTCAGAAAGGTCGCCGGGATCAGCGTCGTGTCCGGCCGCCGGCTCTGGTTCTGGCGCTCGAACAACTGCACCAGCTCGTCGCGCAGCGCCTGCTCGCGCCCGTCCTTGGCGGCGGCCTCGAACGCGTTCATCGTCGGGCCGTAGAACTGCCGGAACGTGTCCACGAATTCGGCCGGCGAACCCTTGAAGTCGAACACATAGGTATCGCGTTCGCACGAGATTCCTTCCCACGCGATGCCGGCCGCGCCGAAGCGCTCGATCACGTTGGTCGGCACGCCCCAGCCCATCGGGCTGACGAAGCCCTCGGGCGGCGGCGGCGAGTAGCTCATGCTGATCTTCAGGAGCTGTGCGACCAGCGTCGGGTCGTTGGGAATCCAGTTGCCCATGACGATGCGCCCGCCGGGCCTGGTCACGCGCACCATCTCCCTGGCCACGTCGACGGGCCTGGGCGCGAACATCGCGCCGAACATGCTGATGACGCGATCGAAGGAGCCGTTCTCGATGCCGCCCAGGTCGCAGGCATCGCCTTCGAGGAAGCGGCACGCCGCAGAGAGGCCGGCCTGCGACGCGCGCCGGTTGCCGGCGGCGACCAGGTAGCCCGCGATGTCGACGCCCAGCACATCCGCGCCCAGTTTCGCCGCGGGAATGGCCGTCGTGCCGTCGCCGCAGCCGAGGTCCAGGACCTTCATGCCGCGGGCGATGCCGGCCTGCCGGACCACGTCTTCGCCGCTTTCGCGCATGCTGGCGGCGATGCGGGTGAAGTCGCCTTTTTCCCAGAGGGCCTTGTTGGGATTCATGGTGAGTGCTCCTGACCGTTGTAACGATGGGTGAATGCGGCGAGGCGCCGCTCAGACGCGGATCACCTGGTCCTTCAGGGAATACAGGACGGCGATCACCTCGCCGCGCGTGGTGGGATCGATGTCGTTCTTCTCGAGCGCCCCGACGACGTCGTCGACCACGGCCAGGAACTCCTGCTCGCTGACGTTCATGCCCTTGTGGGTCGCCAGCAGGTCGCGTCCGGTGTAGGTTTCAGGGCCGCCGCAGCCGGCGCAGAAGAACTGCACGACCATCTTGCGGGCGTGGTCCAGGTCCTTGCTGGCCTCGAAGCGGGTGCGGACGAGCGGATTGGCAAGGTGCGCGTCCATCACGTCGTCCACGATGCGCGAAATGCCCTCGAAACGGCCGAGGCGTTCATAAAGAGATACGGTGGCGGTCTGGCTCATGTGCATACTCCTGTAAGGGTGGAAGCAGGCAGCGTCGGCGCCTGTGATGCCATGGTCCACACCGGGTGTTCCTGAAACGTTCCCGGCCGGTGCCGGCCGCAGAGGAATCGCGATGTCGTTGCCAACGGTTCACCAGTCGCGCCCCATTTCGATCCGGCTGCTCGGGCTGTTCCGGCTCGACGCCGGCCCTTCGGCGCCGGCGCCGCAGCTGGGCCGCCGCGCGGCCGAGCTGCTCCAGCTCCTGAGCCTGCAGCCGCAGCGCAGCCTCCTGCACGAACAGGTGGTGGAAGCGCTGTGGCCGCACCTGGACCCGGAGGCCGGCAGCGCCAACCTGCGCAAGGCGGCGCACCATGCGCGCCAGTTCGTCGGCGAACCCGATGCCCTCGTGCTGCGCGGCGGCCGCGTGTTCCTGCTGCCGGAGCGCGACGTCGACTGCGATGCGACGCGCTTCGAGGAGGCTGCCGACGAGGCGCTGGCCGGCGGCGATGCACAGTCGTGCAAGGCGGCCGCCGGCCTCTACGGCGGCGACCTGCTGCCGGAGTCGCGCTACGAGCCCTGGACCGAGGCGCCGCGACGGCGCCTGCGCGAGAAGTACCTGCGGCTGCTGCGCCAGGCCGGCGACCTGGAACGGCTGGTGCGCGAGGATCCCACCGACGAGGCGGCCCACCTGCAGCTGATGCGCGAGGAGCTTGCGGCCGGCCGCCGCTCATCGGCGCTGCGCTGGTACGGCCACCTGCGCGATCACCTGCAGCAGGCGATGGGCCTGCGGCCGGGGCCGCAGGTGCAGGAGCTGTACCACGAATGCGTGGCGGGCATGGAAGGCGCCGCACCGCGCTTCGTCGGGCGAGCGCTCGAACTGGTGCGGGTGCTGGGCCTGTTGCGCGCCAGCCTGGCGGGACGGCCGGGCGGCGCGCTGCTGCGCGCGCCGGCGGGCATGGGCAAGACCGCGTTCTGCCGCCGCGTGGCCGAGGAGGCGCGCGGCCTGGGCTGGCAGGTGCGTGCGCTGCAGGCCAGCGACTGGACCCGGCCCTACGGCATCACGGCCGACCTGGTGGAGCCGCTGCTGCAGGAACTCCCCGACGTGCAGCAGGCCCTCGGCCCGCACGCGCAGGCGGTGCTGGCCGCGCTGACGCCGGCTGCCGGCGCGGCGCAGCCCCTGGCGCTGCCGCTCGGCCGGCACCAGATGGTGGGCGCCCTGCGCCGCCTGCTGCTCGCCACCGCCGCCGGCAAGCCCGTGCTGCTGATCGTCGACGAGGCGCACTCGGCCGACGACGCCAGCGTCGAGGCGCTGATGCAGCTGGCGGCCAGCGGGCCGCCCCTGTTCGTCCTGCTCGCCTGCCGGCCCGCGCTGCCGCCCCTGCTGGACGGCCACGTCGTGCGCATGCTGCGGGCGGGCCAGTTCGAAGCGATCGACCTGGGGCCGCTCGGCGAAGACGAAGCGGCGCTGCTGGCAACACGTGCCGCGGGCGCGCCGCTGGCGGCGGATGCGGCCGCCGGCATCGCCCGGCTGGCCGAGGGGATTCCGTTCGCGGTCGTCGAGCTCGCGCGCGTGCCGGCCGCCCGCGCCGATCAGGACAAGGCCGGCCTGCCGCGCGGCGTCTCGTCGGCCCTGGCCGAACGCCTGTGCGACGTGGAGCCTGGTGCGATGGAGGCACTGCGCCGGCTGGCGCTTTCGGGCGAAGTGTTCGACGTCGCGACCGCCGTCGCGCTGGTCGAGGATGAAGGGCAGGACCCGCTGGCGCGGCTGGACGCGGCGCTGGCCGCGGGCGTGCTGGTGGTGGCGGATGGCCGTTACCGCTTCCGCCATGCGCTGGTGCGGCAGGCGCTGGTCGACGGCATCCCGCCGCACCGGCTCGTGGCCCTGCATCGCGACGTGGCCACGCGGCTGGAGCAGGGAGGCGCGACGCCGGGGCTGGTCGGCCAGCACTGGCTGGCCGCAGGCGATCCGGACCGGGCCTTGCCGGCATCGCTGGCGGCGGCGCGCGAGGCTTTCCGCCTCGGCGCGTACGAGGACGTGCTGCGCCACGTGGACCCGCTGCTCGCGCATCGTCCCGCGCAGGCGCAAGCGCTGGCGCTGCGCGCCGAATCCATGGACGCCCTGGGCCGTCCCGGCACATTGGCCGCCTACGACGCGGCCGCGGACGTCGCCCCCGAGGTGCAGGCCCACGAACTGCGAGCCAAGCGCGCCCTGGCGCAGGTGAAGATGAGCGATCCGCCGGGCGCGCTGAAGTACCTGCAGAACGTGCACCCCACCACCGTCGCCGGCCGGCTGGCCGAAGCGCTGGCCTACAGCGGGGCCGCGGCGCTGGGGTTCGGTGACCCGGCCGAAGGCTCGCGCCGCGCGGCCGAGGTGCGGCGTCTCGCGCTGGAGACCGGCGACGAGGGCACGCTGGTGATCGCCTCCTGGGCGCAGGCGGCGGCCGCGCACGCGCGCGGCGACCTGCACGGGAGCGTGTGGGCGGACCTGAAGGAAACCAGCCATCTGCCGCAACTGGCCGTGCGGGTGTTCGATGGGCACCTGTGCATCACGCAGCGCTTCCTGTACGGCGCGCGGCCGTACGCGGACGTCATCGCGTTCGCCGATTCGCTGGCGGCCGAGGCCCGGCGGCTGGGCGCCGAGCGCGGCCACGCGTTCGCCATCACCCTGCGCGGCGAGGCGAGGCTGCTGAGCGGCCAGCTCGACGCGGCCGAGCAGGACCTGGTCGCCGGTGGCCGGCTGCACCGCGCCATCGGCGGCGCGACGGGCGAAGCGCTGTCACTGCAGCGCCGCGCCGAACTGGCCATGTACCGTGGCCGGCCCGACCTGGCCCGCGGCCTCCTGGACGAGGCGCTGGACGTGGCCCGCCAGTCCGACGTCGGCTTCCATCTGCTGGACCGGATCTACGGCACTCGGATCGCCATCGCGGCCGATGCCGATGCGGCGCTGTACGTGCTGGAGGAGGCGCAGGCCGCCGTGCGCGGGCCGGTCGAGACCTGTCCCGGCTGCCGCATCACCTTCGCCATCCCGGCCACCATCGCGGCCGCGCGGGCGCACGAGATGGGCCTGGCCAGCGACCACCAGCGTGCCTCCGAATACCTGGCCAACGTCGTGATGAAGCTGCCCGCCTGGTACGCCGCCTTGCACGAGGCGCGGGCGCACATCGCGCTGGCGACAGGCGAGCGCGATGCCGCCCGGGCGGCCTTCAGCGCCGCCGCGCAGGGCTTTCACGGATGCGGCCACGCGCTGGACGAGGCGCGGTGCCGCAGCGTGGCCGCGGAGGGAGCGGGGGCGGGGTGAAGGGTCCGCCGCTTCAGTAGGAAGGCACGAATCGATCGGCGCGGCGCCATGCGGCGTGCCGGCGGTGCGGCCACAAGGCTGCGCGATGCCGCAGGGTGGGACGCGTCGCCGCTTCGCGCCCGTCCATCACCGGATGCGGACCGCCTCGTCCCAGGCCGTGATCGTCTGGGATGGCATCGATGAGTGATTGCGATGCTGCCGAAGCCCGGTGAAATGAAGCCAGACTTTTATTTTCTGGAACGCTGCACCGCTGCGCGGTCCTGAACTAGCATTGCCCTCCCCCGCGAAGGCTGCATGGAGTTGTTGCATGCCGATGGGTCATGCGCACTCGGCCAGAGTCTTTGTGGCCGCTGCGCCGCTCTTGCGCCGGGGATCGGAACGACAGGTCAGGCGCAGAAGCCGTCACCCAGGGAGACACCCTCATGATCACAGGACACAGGTTCACTGCAGTAGAGCAGCTCTTGCTCGACGAATTGTCAGGCGGAGCGCTGCTGACCCTGGACAGGAACGGCCTGGCGTGGCTCAACGGGCGCCAAGTTCGAACGGAAAGCCTTTCGACACTCAAGAAGCAGGGCATGGTCTCACTGACAAACAAGAGCCTGCCGGTGAACGCCCGGCACAATGGATATCGTCTCAGCGAACTGGGCAGGCAGCATTGGTTCTCGCGCAGGCTATCGGCGTCACCAACATAGGTACCTGATGAGCCGGTGCAGGACGGCGGCCGTGTCCGGCATTGGCCTGTCGGGCGCAGGTTCATTGGACCTTCATGGTTGCGCGTCAGCTTGCGCGCGAGACCCATGGTGGCGCGCAGGTCGCGTGCCGGTAGTGTCTGTGGGCAAGAGGCCGGGGAACTGGACAGAGATCGCCGTCAACGCGCATACTGCATCGAGGGGCCGCGGCCGCCGGGGAGCCTCGTGACCGGCCGCGCGGCTTTTCCCTGAGCCAAGCCGATGCGCATTGTCGAGATGCGCGGCTCCTGCGGCAGGGCGCGGGAGCCGGAAAGGGGATGCGCCGTGGCCAGCTTTTCCATGCACAAATTCCTGGCAAACAACCGCGACGAACTGGTCGCGCGATGCAAGGCAAAGGTCGCTCAGCGCCCCAAGCGTGCGGCAACCGAAGACCAGCTGAGAAACGGCATTCCCCTCTTTCTCGAGCAGCTGCGACAGACACTGGAAGCCGAGGAAGGTGGGCATCGGGGAGAAAGCCTGCGGATTTCCGGCGCCTCGGGCGGCGGGACACATGCGCTGTCGGTGATGGGAGTCTCCGCCGCCGCACATGGCAAACAGCTCCTTGAGCTCGGGTTCTCGGTTGACCAGGTCGTCCACGACTATGGGGACTTGTGCCAGGCGATCACCGAGCTCGCAGTGGAGCGCGACGCGCCGTTCAGCGTGGACGAATTCCGCACGCTCAATCGCTGTCTCGACAACGCAATCGCCGATGCGGTCACGGAGTTCAGCCTTCAGCGCGATGCCAGCATGGCTCGTCAGCAGGCCACCGAGGTCAACGAGCGCCTTGGATTCCTGGCGCATGAACTGCGCAATTCGGTGGGTACGGCCACGCTCGCGTTCAAGGCCATCGAGATGGGGAACCTGCCGGTGGCGGGAGCGACCGGCAGTGTTCTCAAGCGAAGTCTTGCCACCACCACCGGCCTGATTGAGCGAACCCTCGAGGAGGTGCGGACGAAGGCGCAGGACGCGGCGCGGGGAGCACCGTTCTCGCTGGCTTCATTCATCGCCGATGCCGAGCAGGCCGGCGCCTTGGACGCTGGCGCGCGCGGTTGCACACTCGCGGTGCCGCTGGTGGACCCCATGTTGTCAATTGCCGGCGACCGGGAGCGTCTTCTGGATGCTTTGACGAACATTCTCCAGAACGCTTTCAAGTTCACCCGGACGAGCACCGAGGTGACATTGATGGCCTATGCCGTCGGGGAAAAAGTCTTCATTGAAGTGCAGGACCACTGCGGCGGACTGCCGCCGGGAACCGCCGAAAGGATGTTCTCGCCGTTTTCCCAGCGCAGCAGCGACCGGACCGGTCTCGGGTTGGGCCTCACGATCGCGCGGGATGCGGTGGTGGCGGATCGTGGCACCTTGAGCGTGGAGGACGTCCCTGGCAGCGGGTGTGTCTTCACGATCTGCCTTCCGCGCGTGGTCGCAGGTTGAACGTGCAGCGATGGCGCCCCACAGTGCGGCGCCGCACAGACAGGCAAGTCCGAATCCCGCATCCTTGCGGACTCATGACGTATTCCTTCCCCACGAACGAACAGCTGACCAGCACCCTGCGCGCCGAGAACGTCGGGCAGCACGATGTCACCACCTTTCTTCTCGCCGACGATGTGGGAGCGATCGAGAGAGTCCGCAACGCGCTGGCTTTCCAGGTGGGTCACTGGCGCGAGGCTCATCGTCTCGCGGCGGAAGCAGAGCGTTGCCTTTACGACGCCGCAATGATGCACGAATGGGGCCAGGGGCCGAAACCACCGGCAGCGCAGCGCGATGCGACGACGCGGCTGCGGGCGGCCGAGCGAGTCCTGTTTGAGCACGCGACGTGCACGTTCGGCCCTTCAAGCCGACGCTGATGCGGCGTGCTGCGTCGCCGGCCGGCGCGCCTCGGCGGCCGTTCGGCCGAACACCATGTGTGAATGCCTTGCCGGCCAATATCGATGCTGCATCGGCACCGGCGAACGCATAGGCGGACAATGGCCTTCGAATGAAGGCTCCTCACGCCACCACGCAGAATCGTCTGCTGGCCGCATTTCCAGCGGAGGAATACGGGCGCCTGGCTCCGCATCTGGAACTGGTGCCGATGCCGCTGGGCGAGGTGCTTTGCGAGTCCGGCGGACGCATGCGCCACCTGTATTTCCCGACCAGCTCGATCGTTTCACTGCTGTACGTACTTGAGGACGGCGGGTCGGCCGAAATCGCGGTCGTCGGCAATGAAGGCATCGTGGGCATCTCCCTGTTCATGGGTGGTGATACCACGCCCAGCCGCGCGGTGGTGCGTAGCGCCGGTCATGGTTACAGGCTCAAGGCGAAGTTTCTGCAGGATGAGTTCGGCCGCGCGGGGCCGGTGATGCGCCTGTTGCTGCGCTACACGCAGGCGCTCATCACCCAGATGACGCAAACGGCCGTGTGCAACCGCCATCATTCGGTGGAGCAGCAGTTGTGCCGCGCCTTGCTGCTCAGCCTGGACCGGCTCACGGGGGAGTCGCTGACCATGACGCAGGAGCTGATCGCCAACATGCTGGGCGTGCGCCGGGAGGGTGTCACGGAAGCGGCCGGCAAGCTGCAGCGTGCCGGTCTGATCCGCTACAGCCGCGGCCATATCGACGTGCTGGATCGCCGGGGCCTGGAGCAGGCCGTCTGCGAGTGCTATCGCGTCGTCAAGGTGGAATTCGATCGCCTGCTTTCCGACATCCCGCGCGGCGACCCTTATCTCGCGCTGGTGCGGTCCGCGCAGTAACCGCGTTCCGTGTGTGTGGTGACGCACAGACCAGCGCCGCTCCAGGCGATATGGTCCCGCATGGACACCACGCTGCCCTGCTTGTTCCTCATGGTCTGCGCACAGCGGCGCGGCGACGGCAACGCGTTGCCTGTCCTCCGACGGAACTCGTCCATGTCAGATCCGCAAGCCGTTCAGCCGCATCACCACGCCGATCATCCTCAGGCAATCAGGGCATGCGGCGAGCCGGTTCGTGCGGTCCAGCCGGCATGATCGATGCCGCCGACATTCTCAGGTCGCGGATTCTGATCGCCGGCGCCGAAACGGCCGACGTCGCGCTGCTCGAGCGGATGCTGGACCAGGAAGGATACGAGAACGTCACGTCGACCATGAAGCCGCAGGAGGTCTGCGCGCTGCATCGCAGCGAGGGGCACGACATGATCATGCTGGACTTGCAGATGCCGGGCATCGACGTCTGTCAGCTGATGGAGCTGCTCAGGACGAATGGACAGGATCCAGGTGTTGGCGTGCTGGTGATCACCGCCCAGCCCGGTGAGAGGCTGCGCGGGCTGCGCGCGGGCGCGCGCGATTTCATCAGCAAGCCCTTCGACGTGGTCGACGTGAAGACTCGGGTCCGCAACACCCTGGAAGTGCGGCTGCTCTACCAGCGGCTCGCGCAGCATGCCAAGTCGCTGGAGGCCAGCGTACTGGAGCGCACCGCAGAGCTGCGTGAGAGTGTTGCGCGATACCGCAGCCTGACCGAACTGGCGTCGGACTGGTACTGGGAACAGGACGAGCACGGCACGTTCACGAAGGTCTTTGGCCCGGTGTTCGAGATGCTCGGGTTGCGGGTCGATGGATCGGCTGAGGGCGAGCGGATGCCGCTTGCCAGTTGGAACGGGGCCGAGCGGGCCGACCTGCAGGCCGCCATCGCCGAGCGCCGGCCGTTCCTGGACTTCGTGTTCAGCCGAATCAGCCCCGACGGTTCGCAGCAGCGCTTTCAGGTGAGCGGCGAGCCCATGTTCGGTCCAGCGTGCCAGTTGGTCGGCTACCGCGGCATCGGACTCGAAATCACCGCAAGGAAGTAACCATGTCCGACTCGCCATTTTTTCATGAAGCCTCCGCCAGCGTGCGGTTCTGGGTGCTGATCGACGGCAAACCGTTCGGTGCCAGCGTCGGCCGAAACGCCTTGCACCACCGGTATCGGCCCACCACGCACGGGGATGATCCGCTGGAGACCTACCAGGCGAACGCGGCCGATATCGAGGCGGCCGTGCGCAGGCGTGTGGCCGAGGGCTCGCGTGAGCCCGTGATGCTGCGCGAATACGACCTGCGCGTGCCAGGCGCACAGGGGCCGGCCTGACGGGCGCGCTGTTCCGGCGCCGGCCGACCGCGCCATGGGATGACACGGCGCCGGTGCGGCAGGAGCTGTTCGGCGTCGAGCGCCTGGAGCAGCATGCACGCAGCCTGGCCGCCGCCCAGGCTGTCGCCGCGCGACCACCCACGGTTTGGTTGCTGCGTCGACGGCTCGACGACAACGCCGCGGTGCTGCTGGCGGCCTATCGCGCGAGCGCCGCCGAGCTGGAGAGCGGCCGGGGAGCCGAGCCGGCCGCCGAATGGCTGCTGGACAACTACCATCTGGTCGAGGCGCAGATCCGCGAGATTCGCGAAGACCTGCCGCCCGGCTACTACCGGCAGCTGCCGAAACTGGCGGCGGGGCCGTTTGCCGGATACCCGCGCGTCTTCGGACTGGCCTGGGCGTTCGTGGCGCATACCGACAGCCACTTCGATCCCGGCGTGCTGAGCCGCTTCATCGCGGCCTACCAGCAGGTGCAGCCCCTCACCATCGGGGAGCTATGGGCAGTCGCGATCACGCTGCGCATCGTCCTGATCGAAAACCTGCGCCGTCTCGCGGACCAGATTTCCGAGGACCGCCGCGCCCGCGCCGACGCGCAGGGACTGGCCAACCGCCTGCTTACCTCGGGCCACGCCCGCTCGGCACTGCAAGCGGATATCGAGACCAGAGCGTCGGGACCGCTGTCCGAGCGGTTTGCTGCGCAGCTCGCCAAGCGCCTGCGCGACCAGGACCCGCGCACGATGCCCGCGCTCAACTGGCTCGAGGAGCGCCTGCACTTGCAGGAGACGTCCATCGACGAGGTCGTGGCGCTCGCCCAGCAGCGCCAGGGCGCTTCCAACGTGACGGTGCGCAACATCATCACCAGCCTGCGGCTGATTTCCGACATCGACTGGGCGGAACTGTTCGAAGGCGTGAGCCTGGTCGATGCGCGCCTGCGTGGAAGCAGCGCGTTCGCGGACATGGACTTCGCGACGCGCAACCGCTATCGCAGCGCCATCGAACAACTGGCCCGCGGCTCCTCGTCTTCCGAGCTGCAGGTCGTCGACGTTGCGCTGGCCGCGTGCGGCCGGCCGCCGGATGACGCGGCACAAACCGGGCGCGCCGCCGACCCCGGCTACCACCTGCTCGCCGAGGGACGGCGCGCGCTGGAGCAAGCCATCGGCTTCACCCCGCCGTGGCGGCTGGCCATCAGCCGTCTCCAACTGCGCCTTGGCATGGCCGGGTACCTTGGAGCGATCCTGCTCTTGGCCGCCTCGTTGCTGGCGCTGTCGTGGTTGGTGGTGGCCGGCGCCGGGGCTGGCGCCGGTCTGCTGACGCTACTGGCTGTTGCTGCCTTCATTCCCGCGACGGACGTCGCGACGGCCCTGGTCAATCGCGCCGTGGCCTGGAGTTTCGACGCTGTGGCCTTGCCCGGCATGGCGCTGCGCGACGGGGTGCCGCCCGCGCATCGCACGCTGCTGGCGGTGCCGACACTGCTGACGAGCCGGGCCGAGCTGCTGGAACAGATCGAGCGGCTCGAGGTGCATCATCTCTCCGGAGCCAGCGGCGACATTGCGTTCGCCCTGCTTACCGATGGAGTCGATGCCGGCCAGGAGCATCTGGCCGGCGACGCGGACCTGCTCGCCGTTGCCAGCGACACCATTGAACGCTTGAACGAACGGCATGGACCTGGTGCCGGCGGCGGCCCTCGCTTCTTCCTGCTGCATCGTCGCCGGCTGTTCAACGCCGCTGAGGCCCTGTGGATGGGGTGGGAGCGCAAGCGCGGCAAGCTGCACGAGCTGAACCGCCTGCTGCGCGGCGCCACGGACACTTCCTTTGTCGCGCTCGGAGGGGCGCCGCTATCGGTGCCGGCCGGCGTACGGTACGTGATCACGCTCGACGCCGACACCCGGTTGCCGCGAGACGCGGCGCTGCGCCTGATCGGCAAGATGGCGCACCCCTTGAACCGGGCCCGGTTCGACGCGGCGCGGCAGCGGGTGGTGGCAGGCTACGGGATCCTGCAGCCGCGCGTGACGCCGTCGCTGCCGGTCGGCCGCGAAGGATCGCTGTATCAGCGCCTGTTGTCCGCACCCGGCGGGATCGACCCGTACGCGGGCGCCGCTTCCGACGTGTACCAGGATCTGTTTGGCGAGGGCTCCTATACCGGCAAGGGCATCTACGACGTCGACGCCTTCGAGGCTGCGCTGGCCGGGCGCGTTCCTCCCAACACCCTGCTCAGCCACGATCTGTTCGAAGGCATTTTCGCCCGTGCCGGGCTGGCCACGGATGTCGAGGTGATCGAGGAATTCCCTTCGCGCTACGACGTCGCCGCCAAGCGCCAGCACCGCTGGACGCGCGGCGACTGGCAGCTGCTGCCCTGGATATTCCGACGGCACGCGCGGCGCGGTGCGCTGCCGCCCATCGGCCTGGGCAAAGCCCTTGACAACCTGCGCCGTTCGCTGCTGGCGCCCGCGCTGCTGGCTACGCTCGCGCTGGCGTGGCTGCTGCCGCTGGGCTTCGCAGTGCGGGCGGTGCTGCTGGTGGTGGCCGCGATGGCCGCTCCCGCGCTGCTCGCGCCGGCGCTCGCGATCGTGCCGCGTCGCGCGGGTGTCCATCTGGGACGCCATCTGCGCGTGGTCGGCAGCGATCTGCGGTTGGCGGCGCAACAGACCCTGTTCTCCGTGGTCTTGCTGGCCGACCAGGCGATGCGCATGGCGGACGCGATCATCCGCACGCTGGTGCGCCTGCTGGTCACGCGTCGGCACCTGCTGGAATGGACGACAGCCGCCCAGTCAGGACGCGCGGCCCACCTGGGAGTGCGAGGCTTCTATGGGCAGATGGCGGGAGGCACCGGGCTTGGCTTGGCACTCGCCGGCCTTGCGCTCGCGGCGGCGCCGGGCTCGTGGCCGGCCATCGTGCCGCTGGCCCTCGCCTGGCTGGCCGCGCCCGCGCTGGCGGCGTGGTCCAGCCGCTCGCCGGCGCAGCAGCAGGGAGCGGCGCTCGCGCCCGACGAGGCGACGCAGCTGCGCCTGATCGCGCGGCGCACGTGGCGATTTTTCGAGACGTTCGTGACGCCGTCGGAGCACATGCTGCCGCCAGACAATTTCCAGGAAGATCCCAGGCCGGTCGTCGCCCACCGGACGTCGCCTACCAACATCGGGCTCTACCTGCTTTCGGCCGTGGCGGCGCGCGACTTCGGCTGGGCAGGCACCATGGCGACCGTGCAGCGGCTGGAAGCGACCTTCGCCAGCCTGCAGCAGCTGGCGCGTTTCAGGGGGCACTTCTACAACTGGTACGGCACGCTCGATCTGCAGCCGCTGGCACCGGCGTATGTCTCGTCGGTCGACAGCGGCAATCTGGCCGGCCACCTGATCGTGCTGGCCAACGCCTGCGAAGAGTGGATCGCTGCGCCGCACGCACAGTGCGTGCAAGCGGGCGTGGCGGACAACCTGCTGCTGGCACGCATCGCCCTGGCCGCGTCGCCAGTCGCGGGCGGCGCGGCCGCCCGCGAACTTGCCGCCGTTCTGGACGAGGTCGCCGCCGGGATGAACGGTTCGGCCGGTGACACACTGGCGCCATTGCTTGACCGCCTGACCGGGGCCGCGAAAGCGGCGCGGGGCCTGTTCGCGCAGGCCGACGGCGACGGCATGCCGGACGCGGTGTTCTGGCTGGAGGCGGCAGTCCGCGTCGTGACCGAACATGCCAGCGACGGGCAGCAACTGACCGACGCACCGCAGCGGCTCGTGGCGCGCCTGAGGCTGCTTGCGCGGCAGGCGCGCGAGATGGCGCTGGGCATGGATTTCGCGTTCCTGGTCGATCCCGAGCGCAAGCTGCTCGCCATCGGCTACTCCCAGGCTGACAACCGCGTGGACCCCAGCTGCTACGACCTGCTCGCGTCGGAAGCGCGCCTGGCCAGTCTGTTCGCCATCGCCAAGGGCGATGTCGCAACCCGCCACTGGTTCCGCCTTGGGCGTGCGGCGACGCCGCTTGGCCACGGCTCGGCCCTCATTTCCTGGTCGGGCTCGATGTTCGAGTACCTCATGCCATCGCTGGTGATGCGTGCGCCGGCCGGCAGCCTTCTGGAGCAGACCAACCGCCTGGTGGTGCGCCGTCAGCAGCGCTACGGCGACGAACTGGGCATCCCCTGGGGCATCTCCGAGTCGGCATACAACGCCCGCGACCTCGAATTCACCTACCAGTATTCGAACTTCGGGGTGCCGGGCCTCGGGCTGAAGCGGGGCTTGGCCGACAACGTGGTGATCGCCCCATATGCCACGGGACTGGCGACGATGATCGATGCGGCCGGCGCGCTGCGCAACTACGCCCGCCTGGCGACCCTCGGTGCGGCGGGGCGCTACGGCTTCTACGAGGCGCTCGATTTCACGCCCGAGCGGCTGCCCGACGACAGTGGCGTCGCGATCGTGCGTTGTTTCATGGCCCATCACCAGGGCATGACCATCGTGTCGATCGCCAATGCCTTGCAGGAAGGCCGCATGCGGGAACGTTTCCATCGCGAACCAATCGTCCAGGCTTGCGAGCTGCTGCTGCAGGAGCGCATGCCGCGGTACGCGGCCATCGGCCACCCGAGCGCCGAGGAAGTGAGGGCCTCGCCCTTCCGGCCGGGAGGCACGCCGTCGGCGCTGCGGCGCCTGCGCGGACCGGGCGGCGGCGCGCCGGTCACGCACATGTTGTCCAACGGCCGCTATGCGGTGATGCTCACGGCCGCGGGCGCCGGCTACAGCCGCTGGCGCGACATCGCCGTCACCCGGTGGCGCGAGGACGCCACCCGCGACGACTGGGGCTCGTTCGTGTTCCTGCGCGACACCGACAGCGACTTTGTCTGGTCCCCCAGCGTGCAGCCGATCGCCGGCGGGGCGGCAAACGGCGAAGTGCTGTTCGACGAAGACCGCGCTGAGTTTCGCTGCCACGACGGCACGCTGGCCACCACCATGGAGGTGCTGGTTTCGGGCGAGGACGATGGAGAGGTTCGGCGGCTGTCGCTGGCCAACAGCGGCCGGCTCGCGCGTGAGATCGAGCTGACCTCCTATGCCGAAATCGTCCTGACGACCGCCGCCGCCGACGCCGCGCATCCGGCGTTCGCCAAGCTGTTCGTCCAGACTGAATTCCTGCCCGAGTTCGGCGCGCTGCTCGCCACGCGGCGGTCGCGCTCGCCCGAGGAGACGCCGGTCTGGGCTGCGCATTTCGCGGTGGTCGACGGCGAGGTGTGCGCCCAGGTTCAGTACGAGTCCGACCGTGCGTGCTTCATCGGTCGCGGGGGCGCCATCGGCATGCCGGCGGCGATGGACGGCGACGTGCGGCTGTCTGGCAGCGCCGGCACCGTGCTGGACGCGATCTTCTCGCTGCGCCAGCGGGTGCGGATCGCCCCCGGCACGTCGGCAAGCGTGGCGTTCTGGACGCTGGTCGCGCCCTCGCGCGCAGAGCTGCTGGCTCTGATCGACAAGCACCACGACCGCAACGCGTTCAATCGCGCCAAGACCCTCGCGTGGACCCAGGCACAGGTGGAGCTGCGTCACCTCGGGCTCAAGGCCGAGGAGGCGGCCGACTTCCAGCGGCTCGCGGCGCCGATCCTGTATGCCGACCGCGCGTTCCGCGCGTCGCCTGACGCCATCGCACGCGGCGCCGGCGCGCAATCGGCGCTCTGGCCGCTCGCCATTTCGGGCGACCTGCCGATCGTGCTCTTGCGCATCGACGAGATCGAGGACATGCCGCAGCTGCGGCAGTTGCTGCGCGCGCACGAGTATTGGCGCATGAAACGGCTCGCCGTGGACCTCGTGATCGTCAACGAGCGCGCCAGTTCCTACGTGCAGGACCTGCAGATCGCCATCGACACCGCCGTGCGCAGCAGCCAGTCGCGGCCGCGTCCGGGCACGGAACTGGCGCAGGGCGCCGTGTACGCCCTGCGCGCGGATTTGATGACCGCCGGTGTCCGCGCGCTGCTGCAGTCCGTGGCGCGCGTCGCGCTCATTGCCCGGCGCGGCATGATCGCGGACCAGCTCGCGCTGCTGCCGGTGTCCGCCGCACCGCCGTCCGTACCGCAGCCGCGCCACGCGCCGGCCTTGCCCGAATACGTGAAGACGCCGCAAGACCTGGAGTTCTTCAACGGCCTGGGCGGGTTCAGTGCCGGCGGGAGCGAGTACGTGGTGGTGCTCGAGCAGGGCGCCACCACGCCGGCACCGTGGATCAACGTCATCGCGAATCCGGCTTTTGGTTTTCAGGTATCCGCCGACGGCAGCGGCTTCACCTGGGCCGGCAACAGCCGCGAGAACCAGCTCACGCCGTGGTCCAACGATCCGGTGGGCGATCCGGCGGGCGAGGTGCTGTACGTGCGCGACGAGGTCAGTGGCGATCTGTGGACTCCCACCGCGGCGCCGTTGCGTGACCAGGGCAACTATGTCGCGCGGCACGGCTACGGTTACAGCCGCTTCGAGCATCAGGCGCACGGCATCGTCCTCGAGTTGGTGCAGTACGTGCCGCTCACGGACCCCGTGAAGATCTCGCGATTGACGCTGCGCAACCGGTCCGGACGCCCGCGGCGCCTCTCGATCACCGCCTATGCGGAATGGGTGCTCGGGACCTCGCGCGGCGCGGCCGCGCCATTCATTGCGACGGAGGTGGACGCAGTCACCGGAGCGCTGCTTGCCTGCAATTCCTGGAATCTTTCGTTCGGCGGGCGGGTCGCGTTTGCCGATCTCGCAGGCGTTACGTCGTTTACGGCGGATCGCAGCGAGTTTCTTGGCCGCCGCGGCAGCGGCGCGGCACCCGCCGCGCTCGCGCGGGAAGCGGCGCTGTCCGGTGCCTGCGGCGCCGGCCTCGATCCGTGTGCCGCGTTGCAGCGCGTGGTGGACCTGGGAGCAGGCGAGGAGGTCGAAGTCGTGTTCCTGCTCGGCCAGTGCGAATCCAGCGCGGCCGTGCGCGAACTGATCGTCCGCTATCGACATGCCGACCTGGATGCGGTGCTGGCGCAGGTGCGGGGCCAGTGGCGTCAACTGCTCGGTGCGGTGCAGGTCAGGACGCCCGATCGCGCGATGGACATCATGCTCAACGGATGGCTGCTGTACCAGACGCTGGCCTGTCGCATTTGGGCGCGCTCGGCCTTCTACCAGGCCAGCGGTGCCTACGGGTTCCGTGATCAGTTGCAGGACGGAATGGCGCTGGGCTTGACGCTTCCGCAGGAAACGCGCGAGCACCTGCTGCGCGCGGCCGGCCGGCAGTTCGCGCCGGGCGACGTGCAGCATTGGTGGCTGGCGCACAGCGGGCAGGGCGTGCGCACGCGCATTTCCGACGATCGGGTTTGGCTCGCCTACGCGACGGCGCGCTACGTCACCAGCTCCGGCGACGTCGGCATGCTGGACGACATGGTGCCGTTCCTCGAGGGCCCGCCGCTCGCATCCGGCCAGCACGACGCCTACTTCCAGCCGATTACGGCAGACGAGTCGGCCAGCGTGTTCGAGCACTGCGCGCGCGGGCTGGACCAGTGCCTGGCGTTGACCGGCGGGATGGGACTGCCGCTGATCGGCACCGGCGACTGGAACGACGGCCTGAACCGCGTCGGCGAAGGCGGCGCAGGCGAGAGTGTCTGGCTTGGCTGGCTGCTGCTGCGCACCATCGATCTGTTCGCTCCGCTGGCCGACACGCGCGATCCGGTGCGCGCCGGCCGCTGGCGGGCGCATGCGCGGGCACTGCGCGCAGCGCTGGAGCGCGAGGCCTGGGACGGAGACTGGTATCGCCGCGCCACGTATGACGACGGCAGCTGGCTGGGTTCCCGCTCGAGTGACGAATGCCGCGTCGATGCGATCGCCCAATCCTGGGCCGTGCTCTCTGGCGCGGCGATGCCGGAGCGGGCGCGTACCGCGATGCAATCAATGGCGACCGAGCTGATCCGGCCGGACGACGGGCTCGCGCTGCTTTTCGCGCCGCCGTTCGATCACACACGGAAAGATCCGGGCTACATCAAGGGCTATCCGCCGGGACTGCGTGAAAACGGCGGCCAGTACAGCCATGCCGCGATGTGGTCGGTCCTTGCGTTCGCGCAGCTTGGTGACGGCGCGGCGGCGGCTGGCCTGTTCGCCTTGCTCAACCCGGTGAACCATGCGCTGACCCCGGCGGCCGCCCAACGGTACAAGGTCGAGCCGTACGTGGTCGCCGCCGACATCTATTCCGTGGCGCCGCATGTCGGCCGCGGCGGCTGGACCTGGTATACCGGGGCGGCCGGCTGGATGTACCAGGCCGGCATCGAGGGCATCCTCGGCATCCGCCGCGAAGGTGCGCACCTGATCGTGGCCCCCTGCATTCCGCCGCACTGGCCAGGGTACGAGGCCTCGTTGAAGGTGGACGGCACCACCTACGAGATCCGCGTCGCCTCATCCTCGCATCACGGCCGCGGCGTCCTGGCCGCGATGCTGGATGGCATCCCGCTGCCGACCGGTGTGGTTGAGCTGCGCGTGCCGCTCGACGGCGGCTGCCACTCGCTGCGGCTGGAGCTCTGACGCAGCGAGTCGGAAGTCCTGAGTGGACAAGGAAGTCCAGCTAATTTGATCCTGCACAAGGAATGGCCGCGCCTGCTTTCTAGACTTGCGGCTTGTGAAGGCTGGCCGACGCTCCGGCCGAACCTCACCCGGAGGGCCTGCGATGTCCATCTATCTCGGCAGTCTGCGACGGCGCGCCGTGCTGGCAACCGCCGCGGGATTCGGTCTTGCCGGTGGCTTGTTCTCGGGCCTGCGGGTGGCCAGCGCGCAACCTGTGTCAGGCCCTGTGCCGGTTGTCGACCGCCTCGCTGTGCGGGTCGTCACGGATTCTTACCAGCATGCGCTGGAACCATCTGGCCGGGTCGGCGACGTGGCGGTGGCGCGAGCGATGTTCGGTCTGTCGCCTGAGCGTCCGCCGCGCACGCTGCAGAACGAATGGGCACTCGCGCTGCACCTGGAGTCTGCACGCGGCGCCGAGGTGCGCCAGGTGCTGATGGACTTCGGCTGGACGGCGGGGACTTTGAACAACAACCTCGAGTTGCTGCAGATCGACCCTGCGCGGCTCGACGCGCTGCTGCTCACCCATGGCCATTACGACCACTTCGGCGGCCTCACCGGATTCCTGGCGGCGCACCGCGCGAAGCTGAAGCCCGAGTTGCCGCTGTTGCTGGGTGGCGAGGAGTGCTTCTGCACGCGCGAGGTCGGCCCCGAGCCGATGAAGTTGTCGTTTGGCGCCCTCGACCGCCAGGCCATTCTCGACGCGCGCTTGCGCATCCTGTTCGCCGAGCGAGCCTCGATCCTGGCGGAGCACGGCTTTACCACCGGGGTGATCCCTCGCGTTTCCAGCGAGGCCCCGCTGCCCGCATCGCGCATGAAGGTCGGCCTCCAGCCGAACGGCCTCGGTTGCGCCCCGGAAACACTGCCGCCCGACAGGCGGTCCGTGACGATGGTCAACGACGATTTTCAGCATGAGCAGGCGACCTGCTACCTTGTCAAGGGCAAGGGCCTGGTGGTGATGACCTCTTGCGGGCATCGCGGGATCGTGAACTCCGTGCGGGCGGCCATGAAGGTGTCCGGGGTGGACCGCATCCACGCCGTCCTGGGTGGCTTTCACCTCATGCCGGCGTCCGACGACGCGGTGCGCGCCACGATCGCCGAGCTGAAGGCGCTCGATATGGGCTGGCTGATCCCGATGCACTGCACGGGAAGCCGCTTCTACGATCTCGCGCGGCAGGAGATGCCCGGTCGGGTCTTGCTCAGTTCGACGGGCGCGCGTTTCACGTTCGGTACCTGAGGTCATGCGGGCGCGAGGAAGGGGCGTCGCCAGCAGCGCGGGTGCGTGAGCGCGATGTGGGCGGCGTCGAACCGATCCGGTGCGGTGCCGGCCTGAAGGCTCCAGCGGGTCGGCCCGGGCTCGAACCCCAGCGCAATCGCTCCATTTGACCCACTCCGGGCCCTTACCTGGGAGTCACCGAGGCAATCCTTGCCGCGATGCGGGCCATCGACCATTCGTGAGGGTGGTCGTTCACGGAACCATCGTTGTACTGCGGGCCGTCCAGGCGATCGCGGTTCGCCGGGTCGGAGCGTATGTCGCCGATGTACACGTACATGCCGCCGTGCGACTCGCACGCTTCCTTGATCACGGCGTCCTTGGCCGCCACCTCCCACCATGTGCTGACGCAAACCAGGCTGCGCCCATGGCGCGCGGAGTCGAGCAGCGCGTTGTAGGCGTCCTTGAATTCCGTGAGCCGCTCGAGCGGCACGTTGTCGCCGAGCTCGATGGTCACGGCCGTCGCGGCATCGATGTTCGCCGTCGCGTTCGGTATGCCTGCCTTGTTGGCCGCGGGGTCGCGCTCCAGGGCGGAGAAATTCAGGATCGTGGGGGCACCTATGTTGAGCGTCGCCGCAGCGACGTGCGCGTAATCGGTGTCCGCGGAGGATGCAGCCATGCCGCTGGCGTGGTCCCACCCCATCACGGCGCTGGGATGGCTGTACGTGATGCTGTTTCCGATGAAGACGCCCTTGACCGAACCGAAGCCGGCGACGGGTGCGAAGCTTATGTCGTCGAGATAGGCATAGCCACTGCCGGCGTTCTTCCAGAGGTACACCTGCGCCTTGGCCGCGTTTGCTGGCGCGCGCACGTCGAGGTTTGCACCGTAGTAAGCGATCGTGCTGAAAGGCACCGTCTGCTGCAGCAGGCTGGCGCCCGCTGCGTCCGTGATGGTGACACCCAGATACGCGGTCTCCGAGCTGTCGCTGACTTTCACCCGGCCGCTGAGGCGATAGATCGTGCCGGCTGCTATGCCGCCGATGTCTTCAGCCAGTCCGCCGGCGCCAGTTCCCACGCGAACCGCGTACGCGCCCGAATTCGACTGCCCGGTCACCGCGGTGGCGTTGCCCCAGTTGGTCCAGCTGGACAACCCTGACTCGAAACCGCCGTTGGCAATGAGGTTCGCGCCTGGTGCAGGTGCGGGTGCGGGTGCGGGTGTGGGTGCAGGTGCGGGTGCGGGTGCGGGTGCAGGTGTGGGCGCAGGTGCTGCAGCGCTCGTCGAGAACACGAACTCGTCGACATCAGCGTAGCCGCTGCCTGCGTTCTTCCAGGCGTACACCACCGCCTTGACCGCATTCGAGGGCACCGAGATCTGGACTGACGCGCCGGAGTACGCCGTGGTGCGAACGGGCACTGCCTGCTGCGCGACCACCGCTCCCTCTGCGTCGACCATGTTCACGCCGACATAGACGACTTCGGTGGGATCGCTGACCTTCGCCCGCGCTGTCAAGACGTAGCTCGCCCCTGCAGCGATGGACGCGACATCGTGGCCTGCGCCTCCGGCGCCGGTGCCCACCCGAAGAGCGAATGCGCCTGAACTCGCCTGCCCGGACAATGCCACGGCATTGCCCCAGTTCACCCAATCGGTCGTGCCAGCTTCGAACCCACCGTTCGAGACCAGGTTGGCCGAGGGGCTTGGCGCGGGGGCTGGAGCTGGCTCCGGCGTAGGTGCCGGCGTTGGGGCGGGGGTGGGAGCGGCGGTTGGATCCGGCGTGGGAGCAGGGGTGGGAGCCGCAGTTGGCTCCGGCGTTGGCGCGGGCGTTGGTGTTGGCGTTGGCTTCGGTTTCGGTCTGTACTGCTTCGCGTCGGCGGCTTGGGTGTCCAAGGCAGTCGCCGTGGTCGTAGCAGACGGCGCGAACACGAGGTCATCGACATAAGCGTAACCGCGACCCTCCTTCTTCCAGGCGAACACCACAGCTTTCGCCGCAGTCGTTGGCGCGACGATTTCCACCGCCGATAGCGAATACTCGGTGCTGCGGACCGGCACCGCGAGGTGCGCGATCACCTTGTCGGCACGGTCGATGATGTTCACGCCCACCACGGCGGGCTCGGCGGACGCGCTCACCTTCATCCGGGCGGTCAACCGGTACTTCGTGCCGGCTGTGATGCCGCCGACGCCGAGGCTGGCCCCTCCTCCGGCGCTGCCCATTCGCAACGCACGGGAGCCGAAGGTGCCCGCGCCATCGACGACCTCGGCATTTCCCCAGATTGCCCAGTTCCATGCACCGGACTCGAAATCCGAACTCGCGGAACCGGTGGGTGCAAGGGCAACCATCAGCGGGATCGTGAGCGCAGGCCGGCTGCCTGATTGCGCCATGATCGCCGCGAAATCCTGGGTGGCTGTGACGATCGTCGAGCTTGCGGCACTGCCACTGTCAGCTGCCGTTCCCCTTTCGGCGCGGCCAGCCACTGCGAGCACCGGGGAGCCGCCCCCGTCATTGCCGCCACCGCACCCGGCGAGCGCCACCACCACGGTTACCGCTGTGCCCGTTGGCAGATGCAGACCCGATACCATGTCGCTGATCGCTCTTGTCATCGTCACCTTTGGCTCCTGCTCGCCGGTATGCTGGCAGCGCGCTGCTGGTCGACTCCGCGATCTGGTGTCCCGAGGAATCACGCGCTTCTCCGCATTCTGGTGAGCCGGCCATTCGGAAGCTACCTGCGAGTTGTGTTCATGTGTTGCGAACGACCGGCAGGTGTCCACCATTGCGGAAGGGGCGGCCAAGAAGCGGCTCAGCATCGCTGCGGCTGGCGCCGGCGCCAGCCGGATATTGGGCAGGCGCAGCTGTGCAGCCGACTAGCCAGGTCGACGTGGCCGAGGCGAATGAGTTCCGTGAAGATCGAGCGCGCCGCCGGCTCGCGCAGCACCTTCGGCCACTGCGCTTCGCGGCTGCCGATCAGCGCGGCGTCCACCGAGCTGAGCGTCACGAGGGGGCTGCGCCCAAAGTCGCCGTGCCGGTCAAAGCGCTCGCTTTCCAGGAACGTACGGCCGCCGTGCTGCAGGACGCGGCTGCGCGCCACGTCACGGCCGCCGACCTGGCCCAGCGCTTGCAGCGCCAGGTGCTCGCACACCAGCAGATCCGACCACCGGCGAACAGCAGCGGAGTCGTCCGCTCCGGAGAACTTCACGATCACGTGGGGTGTAAGGGCGCCATCGAGTTCACGGACGGCCGTGAACTTCGGAAATTCCCCGCCGGCACTCGACCCGGCGACACCCTGTCCCAGGGCGGCCTGCGCCCGCTGCACATAGGCCGCGCCCGTGTCGGAGCTCCGGAGGATCTCAACGCCGCGGGACCGCTCGCGGCTCCATGCCTGCATCGCCTGCTCCCCCATCACGAGGTTGCCCGACTGGTCGCTGCCATACTGGCTCAGGTAGGCCAGGATGTCGTCGTCGCTCCATTCGTCGGGGTTTTCAGACATGTGCAGCTGCCGTGCCAGCGCAAGCCCCACCAGGCGGCCCAGATAGCCTTGCGGGCGCATGTCGTAGAGCGGGTACGGCAATCGCTCCCACCAGCCGTTGGCTCGGCCGAACGCGGCCAGACCTCTGGGTCCAGAGGGGCCAGGCAACCCTGCGGATGCACCAGGTCGTGTCGGGCTTCGATGTTGGCAGGTGGATGAACTCGCGCCCGGCAGCGCGCCCGCTCGCCACGGTCGACAGAGACTTTTCATTTCACTGAAAGCCGGCCTTCCCCGATCGCGAGACAATCTCGCCCCTGAGGGGGAAGTGTGTCTTTGAGGTTCTCTGTTCTTTCATTGCACGCCCAGGCGATGGCCATGGTGCGGCGGCCCATGTTCCGCGAAGGGGCCATCGAGGCGCTGCCGATGGCGATCGGCGTCGTCGCGTGGGGGCTGGTCGCCGGTGTCGCGATGGCCAAGAGCGACATGGGCGTGCCGCTCGCCATCCTGATGTCCGTCGTCGTCTACGCCGGCTCCGCCCAGATCGCGTCATTGCCGCTGATCGCGGCGGATGCGCCCATGTGGGTGGTGTGGGCCACCACCTTGTGCGTCAGCCTGCGGTTCATGGCGTTCAGTTTCCACTACCGCCCTTATTTCGCACACCTGCCGCGGCGGCGGCGCATCGCGCTCAGCTTCCTGATGGGCGATACCAACTTCGTGTTGTTCGTTCGCCGTTTCCCCGAGTTCCGCCCGGGCGACCAGCACGAGGACTACTTCCTGGGCAGTGCGCTGGTGACCTTCGGCGCGTGGCAGCTTTCGATCATCACCGGCATCGTTGCGGGCCACGGCATCCCTGCTTCGTGGGGCATCGGCTTCGCAGGCACGATGGCGCTGCTCGCGCTGACCTGCACGCAGCTGCGCAGCCCCGTCAGCTCGGTGGCTGCAGTGGTCGCGGGCTGCGCGGCGGTCGCAGCCTACGCACTGCCGCTGAAGTTGAACATCATTGTCGCGATCGCTGCCGCGGTCGCCGTGGGCGTGCTGGCCGATCGTGCGGGAGCGAAAGCGTGAGCTCGCTGGAAGTCTTCCTCACCACGCTCGGCATGGCCTTCATCACGCTGGCCTGCCGTTCGTTCTTCCTGCTGCCCAAGCAGGACCTGCCGATGCCGCCCTGGCTGCGCGAAGGGTTGCGCCATGCGCCCATTGCCGCGCTCGCAGCAGTCGTTGCGCCGGAGCTGGTGATGACGCAGGGGCACCTGATCGACACCTGGCGCGATGCCCGCATCTTTGGCGCCCTGGCGGGCCTTGCGTTCTATGCGTGGCGACGCAGTCTGTTCGGCACGATCATCTGCGGGACGGGCGCCATGCTGGCCTTGCGATTCACATTGGGTTGGTAGCCTCGCGAGTCGTATTCCGGGGATGCGTCGTCCGGCGAGGCCCGACGCCGGCATGAACGACAGAACGACGGATCTAGGTGGCGAGGCGAACGAACGGCAAGCGCAATATCAGCCGGGTACCGGCGCGGGTCGACTCCCACCGGACTTCGGCACCGATCGCCTGGGCGCGGCGCTTCTGGTTCGACAGCCCCTTTCCTCCCTTCATGAGGGCGCCATCGACGTCGAAGCCCGATCCGTTGTCGGTGATGGTCACCGTGACTGCGTCCGGATCGGCAGCGGTGGCGACCCGGACTTCAGTCGCATTCGCGTACTTGATGATGTTGGTGAAGCCCTCCTGCAGGATGCGCAGGATGTGCAGGGAGTTCCTGGGGTCGAGCCACTCGAGCAAGGGGACGTCCTGGACTTCCCAGCGCAGCGCGATGCCGGTGCTCTCCAGGCGCGGCCCCAGACGAAAACGCAGTGTCGCCAGCAGCAACAGCAAGTCGGACTCCACCGGTTCCATCGAATCGATCGCGAGCCTGAGGTCGTCGATGCATCCCTTCAGCACCTGCGCGACCTCTGCTCCGTCCATCCGACCATGCTCCACCACCCGCAACGCGGTGGTCAGCGCCGAACCCATGCCGTCGTGCATGTCCTGCATCAGGCGCTGCCGCTCCTGGCTCAGCGTCTGCCGGTGTTCGACCTCGCGCAAGCGCTGATGGCTCGCCGTCAATTCGGCCTCGCGCGCCTGCAAGCGCTGGGCCAGGCCGGCGTTGGCTCGCTGCACGTCCTCGGTCGCCTGGCGGCGAATCAGGTCGAAGCGGTAGGCCACGGCGAACGCCAGCAGCAGCATCTCGGCGGCCGAACCCAGCTGGTACCCGTTCATCGTGAGCGCGTTGGCCGGCAGGACCGTCACCGTCTTGAGGCCAGCCACGATCACGCCCAGGAGCCACATGGAGAAGGCCGCCACGAAGAACATGGCAAGGTGCTGCCGCATGCGGATGGCGCAAAAGAGGCCGACAGCCAGGATCAGGACCGCCGTCGCCAGGATCAGCCAGGTGCCCGGAACGGCGACGGCGTGGGGCCAGGCGGCGGCGGCGATCGCAAACGCCAGTTGCATGCCGACGAATACCTTGATCAGCCGGTCAACCCGCGGAACGACTTCCGGGGTGTTGAGCAAGCGCCGCATGAAAAGCAGCAAGGCCGTCAAAGTGAGCGAACCCAGCACACTGATCGCGACGTCCGACCACGCCGTCGTCTGGGGCCACAGGAACTCCTTGCCCCAACCGTTGCTCGCTGAAATGGTGAGCGCAGTCAGCAAGGCGAAGCCGCTGTACAGCAAGTAGACGGCGTCGCGCAATCCCACGAACAGCAGCACGTTGAACAGAATCAGCGCCGCCGCCATGCCGAAATACCAGCCTTGCGCGGCGTAGTCGTTGCGCTCATGCGCGTGGAAGGCGTGGGGCTCCCACAGCCGTGCGGGTATCAGCATGGCGCTGATCGACTGCAGGCGCAGGTACACCACCTGCTCCGATTGAGCGGGCAGCGTCAGCGGCAGGACGAACGACCGGCTGGGGTAGGGCCGCGTCGAGAACGGCGTGGCGACGCCGGTGGCCAGCAAGCGATCGCCGCCGGTTGCCATCGGCCAATGGAACTGGATGTTCGAAAGAATCGGGTATCCCACCTCCAGTATCCGCTCCACCGGGACATCGGATGCGTTTCGCAGGCTCAACCGCAACCAGTAGGCCGAGCGCGTGAAACCGTAACTCAGGGCGGTTGCGGGTCCCGAAGCCTGAACGAAGCGGCTGGCCACCTCCGGACTCCGCACATCGGCGATCGTCAGCGCCAGGCCGGGATCCTCGAGCACCGCGAAATACTCGGTCAGCGAAATCCCATTCGGGTCGGGCCGGCCGACGTCCAGCACCTTGGCCGCAGCAACGGCATGGGCCACCAAGAGGAGCAAGCCACCCAGGAACAGGCACGCCCGGCGCATGGCTACTGGGCCAGCAATCCCTGGCTGCGTGCCTCGTAGATGGCTTCCGTGCGGGAGTTCACTTCGAGCTTGGTGTAGATGCGGCGCACGTAGGTCAGTACCGTGTGGTGCGACACGGACATCAGTGAAGCGATCTCGTTGCTGGCGAAGCCCTTCGTGATGAACTCCAGCACTTCTCGCTCGCGTGCCGAAAGCGGCGCGCACTGGCTCTTCACGCCGGCGCGTTCCACCGGTCCGGCGGCCGCCTGATCGGGTGGCCGGAAGCGCATCAGGATCTGCCGCGCGATCAGCGGGCTGATCGGGCTGCCGCCGCCATGCAGGCTTCGGATTTCCAGCACCAGTCTTTCCGGCGCGCTGTCCTTCAGCAGATAACCGGTTGCGCCGGCTTCAAGCGACTGCATCACGTGCGCCTCGTCGCCGAACGCGGTGCTGACCATGATGTTGCAGGCTGGCCATCGTGCATGAGCAGTGCGGACCACGTCGATCCCGGAGCCGTCCGGCAGGCCCAGATCGACGAGCAGCACGTCGGCCGGTTTCCCGTCCAGCATCTGCAGTCCCTGCAGGCGCGTGCTTGCCGCGGCGATCAGTTCCATGTCCGGAGCCGTTCCGATCGCCGAGATGACCGCGTTCTGGAAATTGACGTCGTCCTCGACCAGGGCAACCCGGATCGGCGAATGTTCTGAGGGTGACGGGTTGGACGGCATGAACCGCGGGGCTCCTGGACCGCGCAATGATGACACTGAATGCCCGGGTCGCACAGGCCCCTGTCCCCAGTTCTAGGGACAGACAGTTCCGCCGGGCTCTCCCTAGACTCGCCCGCCAAGGCATCGATGCATGCGCACACGCATGTCGACCAGGGAGAAAACGAGAATGAACCACGCTTCGGACTTCGGGCGATCCTCGCCTGGGCATCTGCCGCCCCCAGACCTCATTCGCTTTGGGAGCCACCTGGTCGTCGGGCATCCGGACATCGACGCCCGGCACAAGGCCATCTTCGAGCTGGGAGCAAGCGTCTACCGGCGTGGCACGAGTAACTGGGCGAGCCGACGCTGGCCGATGCGATCCTCGATCGCATCGTGCACGGCGCACACAAGATCGCCCTGAAGGGCGAGTCGCTGCGGCGCCGGCGCACTGCACGCGAAGACGACACCGAATCGGTCGAGCCCGTCAGCCTCAGCGCCTGAACCCCCGCGCTGCGCGCATGAAGACCCTGACACGCCGGCTGTGTCAGCGGTCACGCCGCCTTGCCCACCGCGGCGGCCGGTTCGTCGCAAGCGCCGACCGCCGCCGTGGACAAGGCTACCCAACTCCTCACCACCGCACATCGCCTTCGGCGCAACGGTTACCCACCCGGCGCCGCGCGTCGCGTTGATAACCGGACAGCGTTCCACGCCGATGGCGGGCAGCTCAGGTACGATTCAACCGTCACTCCGGGCACCGCGCGACTGCCCGCCATCACGGCGGAACGCCGCCCGCGATCACGATGGAACACTGCCCGCCATCGCATGGAATGGATGCCCGCGATCAGTGGAATACGCAAGGCGTGATCTCGGGCGCCGTGTTCGCATTCGCCACGTCCTTCGACGAAGTGGTCGTGACGCTGTTCATCGCCGGGGCCGAACAGACGACCTTGCCTCGCCAGATGTTCACTGGCATCCGCGAAAACATCAATCCGACGATCGCCGCCGCTGCGACGCTGCTGACGGTCTTCACGACGGCGTTGATGTTCGCGCTGGAGTGGGTGCGGGGGCGGTCGACGCGCTGAGCGGATCGGCTCCGCAGTCGCGGCCAGTCTCGGGTGCGTGGCTAGGCGTCGAAGTCCTCACGCGGCGCGAACTGCAGCCGATTCACGAAGAGATGCTGGTAGGCTCGCGAGAACCCGGATGCGTGGGTTGCGCAGTGACCAAGCTTCAGCACCACGGTGCGCACGCCGGTGAAGAACCCGTGCCGGAAATGGCCTTTCGACCGAGATCGTGGCAGGCGAAACGACGCGAGCGCAGGACGGCCTGGCACTGTCCTCGCGCAATGGGTATCTGGATGTGGCCCAACGCAGGGATGCGGTTGCCCTGTCGCGCGAACTCAAGCGGATATGCGACGAAGTGCGGCAGGGCCGGCGCGACTGGTCCGCGATGGAGAAGGAGGCGATGCACACCCTCGCCGCACGCGGCCGGCACCCGGACTATGTGGCAATCCGGCGCCGCGCGGACCTCGGCGTGGCAGAGGCTGCTGGCGAGATGGTCGTGCTGGCAGCCGCACGCCTCGGCGCCACTCGGTTGATCGACAACCTGGAACTGAAAGCCTCTTGAGAGCGCCAATCGACGAGCCCCGGCCTTGCTCGTTACCGTGCTGCCGATGAGCGCGTCGCTGTCCAGCTGCCAGCCCTGCTCCATCGGCCGCGGCCGGCGACCATTGCAGTGCCTATGGGCAGGAGCTGGCACCGGCCTCGTCTGACGCCACGGGTGCCCGGTCTCCAACGGCGCCGGCCAGGGTGAAGAAGAACCGGGCTCCCCAGCCCGGCTCGGATTCGGCCCAGATGCGCCCTCCGTGCCTTTGCACGATCTTGTGGGCGTTGGCCAGGCCGATGCCGGTGCCGGCGAACTCGCTGGACTTGTGGAACCGCTGGAACGTCTCGAAGAGGCGATCAGCCCGGCCGATGTCGAATCCAGCGCCGTTGTCCTGGACCGAGTACACGACTTCGTCATCGGAGGCACGCGCCGCTGAAAATGAAATCCGGGCCCCCTCCTGGCGGCCCGTGAACTTCCAGGCGTTGCCAAGCAGATTCTGCAGCAGCAGACGCAGCAGCGTACGGTCGCCCCTGGCCTGCAATCCGGCTTGGACGCTCACGTCGACCTTTCGACTCGGGTACTGGCGCTGCAGTTCCTCGATCAGGGTGACGGCCAAACCGCTCAGGTCCACGTCCTCCACCACCAAGGCCGCGCGCGAAATCTTCGTGAGTGACAGCATCGCTTCGACGTAACTGTCGATCCACTGGATGGACTCATTGACCTGGCCGACGTACTGGCGAGTGCGCTGCGTGTCTTCCTTGGTGAGAAATATCTGCAGCGCCAGTCCGAGAGTCTTGGCCGCGGTCACGGGTTGGCGCAGGTCATGCGCGAGGGAGCGGGCGAAGCCAGCCAGTTCGCTGTTCGTGCGCTCGAGCTCGCGTGTGCGCTCGCGCACCTTGTCGGCCAGCTCTTCGTTCAACGCAATCAACTTCTGGCGCAGCTGGATGCGCTCGGTGGCGTCGCGAATGACGATGTTGACAAAGGTCTGGCCATCGGCTCTGGTCAATGTGGAGGTGTTCACCTCTCCCTCGAAGGTGGAGCCGTCGCTGCGCAGCAGCGTCAGTTCGCCCCGGGCGCTGCCGTGCCGCAGGCGCTGCTGGATCATCAATTCGAGTCGATAGTCCGCGGGGGCTCCGAGCTGCTTGCTCAGCATTTCCTGCATCTGCGCTTCGGTCCGGCCGAACATCTCGCAGGCGGTCCGGTTCGCCCGCAGGATGCGGCCGTCGGGATGCACTTTCAGGATGGCGTCGGCACTGGTTTCGAACAGCAGGCGATAGCGCTCCTCGCTGAGCACCAGCTCCTGCTGCGCCTTGCGGCTGTCCGTCACGTTCCGGATGTACAGCGCCAGTCCCTGCTCGGACGGAAACACCGCAACGCTCAGCCAGCGCTCCAGCGTGGGCGCATATGCCTCCACGCTGCCGGCGGTACCTTCGGCCAGCGCCCGCTCGAACTCGCGCCGGAACTCGCTGTGCTCGAACGCCGGGAACCGCTCGGCTACCGGCCTGCCCAGGAGATCGGCGCGCGACAAGCCGGTCCGCCGTTCCGCTTGGATGTTGACATAGGTGAAACGAAATTGCCGATCGACCGTCACGAACGCGTCGGTAATGCTTTCGAAAGTCGTCGTGAGCTGTCGATTGAGCTGGCCAAGCCGCTCGGCGTCGCGCTTGCGCTCGCTGATGTCCTGGACGGCGCCTTGCACGCAGATGACCCCGCCGGCGCCGTCAAGAACGGCCTCGGCCCGCAGATGCAGCCACAGCTGCCTGCCCTTGGCGGTCAGGGACTGGAACTCGATGTCCACGGGTGTGCCCCGTGTGGAACACTCGCGCAAGGCGCCGGTAAGGGCGCCCCGGTACTGTGCGAAGGCGAGGCTGTTGAGCACTGCCGGCGTTACATGCTCTGCCGGCTCGAATTCGTAGAGGGCCAGCAGCTCGCTTGACCAGGTACTCTGCATGCCCGCCAGGTCCACCGCCCAGGCGCCGACTTGGCCCAGGCGACTGGCCAGTTGTAGCAAGGCTCGCGACTGCGAAGCGGCTTGCTGGGCCTTCTTCTGGGCAGTGATTTCCGAGGTAACTCCGAGATAGCCGGCGAAGTCGCCTTGCGCGGTATACCGTGGCACGCCCGACGTGGAGAATACGCGCTCATCGCTGGAGTTCCTTCCCACGCAGTATCCGAAGTCATGGAAGGCGCGGCGCTGCCGCACGACTTGCACGTGGTCATCCCACGTACCGCTGCACGGCGCCGCGCCGGACAATTCCCAGCGACGCTTGCCGAGGTAGTTGTCGCGAAAGTTGTTGTCGTACGTCTGAGTGAAACCGGTGAATCTGAATTCCTGGTCTTGCTCCCAGAACCAGACCGATGACGAGGCCTCGGCCGCGCTGACGTGAGGGTCGGCATCGTTGCGTGGGGGCGGCGTGTTCTGCGACTCCTTCACATCCATGAAGCAGCCGGCGACACGCTGGATCTGTCCATCGGGGTCGGCAACGGCTTCGCCCTCGCCCTTCACGAGCCTGTGCTGGCCCTCGGCGGTGAGCCATCTGAACCGGAAGGTGAAGGTCGGCCGCTCACCGTACAGCACCTCCCGTGCGAGGGTCTCGACGCCAGACCGGTCCTGCGGGTGGATGCGCTCGAGGATGCGCGGCAACGACAGGTCCGCGCCCTCCAGTCTCGAGTCGGCAGGGTTGCCGCCGGCCTCGCCAGACCACTGCAGGCAGTGGGAAGCGAGGTCATAGCTCCATTCACGCACGCCGGCCAACCTTTGGGCGGCAGCGAGCTTGGCCTTGCTGTCCCGCAACTGCAGCAGTACTTCGGTCGGATCTTGGCTCGCGGCAGGCGATCCGTCGGCAATCTTCAAGTCATTGGGCTCGCCCATCTCGCCTTCCTGGACACGGTACGCTCCCTATCGAAAGATGATTTATTGACGAACCAGGAGTTGTCAACCGGAAAGTATTGGATGTGTGGCGTGGGCGCCGAAAGTGCGGCTCGAAAGACACGTGGAATCGGTTTCACGGCCACCAAGCTGCCCATTGCCGATTCGATCGGAAAGGATGTCGCGTGGTGTCATGCTGGCATACCTGGGCGTCCTGGCACCGCCAGGCGGGCACATCCTGCGATGAGCTCAAGGACCTGGGCGGCTGGAAGTCTCGGACGATGGTCGACCGCTACGCCAAGTTTGCAACGGAGAACCTGTTGTCTGCGGCGTCGCGCATCGAGCGCGGCGGCGAGGGACGGAACGTGGTGGAGTTGTCACGTTTTCGTCACGCTGAAATGAAATGAGGGCCACCGCTCACGCGGCAACCCTCATCGAATCTGGCTCCTCGACCTGGGCTCGAACCAGGGACCTACGGATTAACAGTCCGGCGCTCTACCGACTGAGCTATCGAGGAATGTGTCGGTTTCGGTGGCGTTTACCGAAGCCTCAGATTATAGCGGCTTTTTCGGCGCTTCTCGTCAGTGAGGCGGCGCCGGACGAGTTTGCCGGCGCTCAGTCGAACACCGGCGTCTCGACGCCCAGCACCTTGTGCAGCTTGGGGCTGGTGGTCGTGTACTGCAGGTGGACCTTCTTCTCGGGGAAGATGAACGGCGCGGCGGCGAACGCGGCGAGCGCGCACTCGTGGAAGCCCGAGAGGATCAGCTTCTTCTTGCCCGGGTAGGTGTTGATGTCGCCCACGGCGAAGATGCCGGGCACGTTGGTGGAGAACCTCTCGGTGTCCACCTTCAGCTGCTTGCGCTCGATGTCCAGGCCCCACTGGGCGATCGGGCCGAGCTTGGGCGACAGGCCGAAGAACACCAGCAGCATGTCCAGCGGCATGAGGCGCGTGACGCCGTCGCTGCCGGTGACCTTCACGCCCGTCAGCCGGCCGTCCCTGGCTTCGCAGCCGGTGACCTGGCCCACGGTGAACTGCATCTCGTGCGCTTCGCACAGCTCGTGCATCCTCGCGACCGAGGCCGGCGCGGCCTTGAAGCCGTCGCGGCGGTGGATCAGGATCACGCTCTCGGCGCGGTTGGGGCCCTCCTGCGCGAACTGCAGCGTCCAGTCGAGGGCGGAGTCGCCGCCGCCGACGATCACCAGGTTCTTGCCGGCGAAGTCGGCCGGGTTCTTCACGCGGTAGAAGACCTGGCTGCCGTCGAACTGATCGAGGCCGTCCACCTTCAGCGTGCGCGGCTGGAACGCGCCGACGCCGGCCGCGATGAAGATGGTGCGCGTCAGGAAGCGGGTGCCCCTGGACGTCTCGACGTAGAAGCGGCCGTCGTCGCGGCGCTCCACCACCGTCACTTCCTGGCCGAAGTGGAACGTGGCGCCGAAGGGCTCGATCTGCTTGAGCAGGTTGTCGGTGAGTTCCTGGCCGGTGCACACCGGTACCGCGGGGATGTCGTAGATCGGCTTGTCGGGATAGAGCTCCACGCACTGGCCGCCGGGGTAGCCCAGCGAGTCGATCACATGGGCCTTGATCTCCAGCAGCCCGAGCTCGAACACCTGGAAGAGCCCGACCGGCCCGGCACCAACGATGACTGCATCCGTTTCGATGGGGCCGTCGTGGGCGGAGGCGGTCTTGATCACTTCTTGGTTCAGTTGTGGTTCCATACGACTATAGCGTTCGGGCCATTGTCCGCGCGGCCGCAGGGCCGGCGGACGGCAGGGTTATCAGCGGACCAGCTCCTTGAGCTTGTCCGTCTTGTCCTTCCAGTCCTCGGCGTCCTCGAGGGCCGGCTTGCGCTTGGTGATGCTCTTCCAGCCGGGCGCGTGCGACAGCTCGGCGTTGAGCTTGGTGAAGCTCACCTGGCTGGCCGGCACGTCCTCCTCCGCGAAGATCGCGTTGACCGGGCACTCGGGGATGCAGACCGCGCAGTCGATGCATTCGTCCGGGTCGATCACCAGCATGTTGGGGCCTTCCCGAAAACAATCGACCGGGCACACGTCGACACAGTCGGTGTACTTGCAGCGGATACAGGATTCGGTGACGACGTGGGTCATGGTCTGTTGGGTTGCTTGGGGGAAACCCTTGATTTTAGCTGGCGCCGCCCAGCCCGGCCGCAGTAGCCATACCGAGGCTGTGCAAACCTGGGAGCCGCGTTTGACGATTGTCAGGCGCCACGCACCAGCACCGCCCCGGCCGTCTTGTGGGTGGCCGTATCGACCAGCACCAGCGACCCCAGCACCCGCGACTGTTCGTAGGGCAGGGTGGCCAGCGGCTCCTGCAGGGCCAGTTCCACATGGCCGATCGCGTTCGGCTCGAGCTCCGAGGCCGGCGCCTGCGCCAGCGTGTTGATGTCCAGCCGGTGGACGATGCGCTGCACCCTGGTCTTCACCCAGCGGTGCCCATGCAGCGCCCAGTAGGTTCGGCCCGCCACCAGCGGCACGTCGTCCAGCCAGGCCACGGTGGCCGAGAGCTGACGCGACGGCTGCGCCGCCCCGGGTGCCAACAGCCAGTCGCCGCGCGAGACGTCCACTTCGCGGTCCAGCACGATGCCGGCGCTGTGGCCGGCGCCGACCGCCCGCGGCCGCCGCACGTGGTCGAGGACCTGCGCGACGACGGCGCTCTGGCCGCCCGGCAGCACGGTGACCGGCTGGCCGGGCTGCACGGCGCCGGAGGCCACCCGGCCCCAGAACACGCGGCGGCCCTGGCTGGTGTCGGACGAGGACGAGAACTTCTCGACCCACTGCACCGGAAAGGCGGCAGGCGCCTCCTGGTCGGCGCCGGCGACGTCGAGCTGCTCCAGCAGTTGCAGCAGCGACGGCCCTTCATAGCCGCACCAGCCGGGATGCGGCTGCACCACGTTGTGCCCCTTCAGCGCCGAGATCGGCAGCGTCGCGCGCACGGTGATGCCGGCCGAGGCGGCAAAGCGCGCCAGCGCGCCGCGGATGTGCTCGAAGGCGACGGTGGCGTCATCCACCGCGTCCAGCTTGTTGATGGCGAAGACGATGGACGGCACGCGCAGCAGGTTCGCCAGCAGGGCATGGCGCCGCGTCTGCGGCAGCAGGTCGAGGCCGGGGTCGCGCCACTGCAGCTTGGTCGCATCCACCAGCACGACGGCGGCGTCGGCGCTGGAGGCGGCCGTCACCATGTTGCGGGTGTACTGCTCGTGCCCGGGCGCGTCGCCGATGATGAACTTGCGCGTGGGCGTGGCGAAATAGCGGTACGCCACGTCGATGGTGATGCCTTGCTCGCGTTCGGCCGAGAGGCCGTCGGTGAGCAGCGCCAGGTCGGTCTCGCCCGATCGCTGCACGCCGGCCAGCTGGTCCTGCAGCACCGCCTTGCTGTCCACCAGCAGCCGCCCGATCAGCGTGCTCTTGCCGTCGTCGACGCTGCCGCAGGTCATGAAGCGCAGCGCGGAAACGTGGTCGTGCTCCCCGGCATGGTCCGGTCTGGTCGAGCCTTCGACCGGCTCGCGGCGCACGGCCTCCGCCGCCACAGGCTGAATCACTGCATCCATCAGAAATACCCGTCCTTCTTGCGCTTTTCCATCGAGGCGTCGGAGGTCTTGTCGTCCATGCGGGTGGCGCCGCGCTCGCTGACGTCCACCGCCAGCGTCTCGATCACCACGTCCGCGGCGTCGGCCGCTTCGCTCGCCACCGGGCAGGTGCAGGTGATGTCGCCCACGGTGCGAAAGCGCACGGTGCGCGTCTCGACCTGCTCGCCGTCGCGCGGCGGCGTGATCGGCGTCACCGGCACCAGCAGGCCGCGCCGCTCCACCACCTGGCGCTGGTGCGCGTAGTAGATCGAGGGCAGCGCGATGTCCTCGCGCTGGATGTACTGCCACACGTCCAGCTCGGTCCAGTTGGAGATCGGGAACACCCGGAAATGCTCGCCGGGCTGCAGCCGCGTGTTGAACAAGGTCCACAGCTCCGGCCGCTGGTCCTTGGGCTGCCACTGGCCGAAGCTGTCGCGGTGCGAGAAGATGCGCTCCTTGGCGCGCGCCTTTTCCTCGTCGCGCCGCGCGCCGCCGATCAGGGCGTCGAAGCGGAATTCCTCGATCGCCTCCAGCAGCGTCACCGACTGGTGGGCGTTGCGCGACTCGCCGGCGTGCGCCAGCCGCACGGTGCCACGCTGCATGGAGTCCTCGACGCTGCGCACGATCAGCTCGGCGCCGAGCTCGCGGGCCCGCGCGTCGCGGAAGTCGGTGACCTCGGGGAAGTTGTGCCCGGTGTCGATCATCAGCAGCGGATACGGAATGCGGCCGGTGCCGAATGCCTTTTCGGCGCACTTGAGCAGGACCAGCGAGTCCTTGCCGCCCGAAAAGAGCAGGGTGGGGCGCTCGAAGGCGGCCGCCACTTCGCGCAGCACGAAGATCGCCTCTTCCTCGAGGGCGTCGAGGTGACGGTTGCTCAGTTGTGCCAGCAATTGCGGTTCGACGCGGGCGTTCATGGGTAGACCTCTTCCTTCCCTTGTTGCTTCACATGAAGACCGCATTCCTTGGCCGCTTCATCCTCCCACCACCACCGGCCCGCCCGGAAGTCCTCGCCGGCGGCGATCGCCCGCGTGCACGGCGCGCAGCCGATGCTGGGATAGAACTCGTCGTGCAGCGGGTTGTAGTCGACCCCGTGCAGCCGGATGTAGTGCCACACGTCGCCCCAGGTCCAGGACGCCAGCGGGTTGAGCTTCACGCGCGCCGGGTCGGCGGTGTCGACCAGCGGCACCTCGGCGCGGGTGCCCGACTGCTCGCGGCGCAGGCCGGTGATCCAGGCGCGCCGGCCGGCCAGCGCGCGCTCCAGCGGCTCGATCTTGCGGACGTGGCAGCAGGCCTTGCGCAGCTCGATGCTGCGGTACATCGCGTCGCCGCCCTCGCGCGCCACGAACTGCACGACGGACTCCTGCACCGGGCGGTAGACGGTCACCGGCGCGCGCGAGGTCGCGCGGGTGCGCTCCAGCAGCTCCAGCGTCTGCGGGTGCAACATGCCGGTGTCCAGCACGAATACCGGGATGTCGAGCGCCTGTGCGTTGATCAGGTGCGTGAGCACGACGTCCTCGGCGCCCAGGCTCGACGCCTGTGTCACCGGGGCGAACTCCGACGCCGCGCGGCGCAGCAGCGTGCCGGTCTCCAGCAGCTTGTCCCCGAACTCCGGCGAAGGCCGGGCGTTCAGCTCGATCGCCCCCATCAGACGAATCTCGCGAACAGCGGCCGCGCGTCGAGCGCGTCGCCCTGGTAGAAGGCCGGGTAGCGCTCGAACTGGCGCCTGGCGTGCGCGATGTCCTGGCCGGCACGCAGCACGGCGCTCGAGAACCCGCTGCGCTGCATCTGGACCAGCTGGTCGACGAGGACGTCGCCGGTGGCGCGGATGTCGCCCTTGAAGCCGCGCCGGCGGCGCAGCAGGAGGGCCTGGCTGAAGGCGCGCCCGTCGGTGAACTTCGGAAAGTGCAGGTCGATGCGCGTGACGCCTTCGAGCGGGAGCGCCAGCGGATCGGCATCGGGCGCCAGCAGCACCACACCGGCAAGGTCGGCCGGCGCTTCGGTGCCGGGGGTCTTCGTCTCGATGATGTTCATCACGCCACCTGCTTCTCGTTGAGGCGCGCCGCGTTGGCGGCGGCCTTGAAAGGGTCCATCCCGACGCGGCGCAGCGTCGCGAGGAAGTTCTCCGTCTTGCCGTCCGCGCTCTGGCGCAGCTCGCGGTAGGTCTCGAGCAAGGCGTCGACCACTTCCGGCACCTCGGCCGCGGAAAACGAGGGGCCGACCACCTTGCCGGGCTGCGCGGCGCCCGACAGGTCGGAGCCGTCGGCGCCGCCGAGCGTCACCTGGTACCACTCCTTGCCGTCCTTGTCGACGCCCAGGATGCCGATGTGGCCGCTGTGGTGATGGCCGCAGGAATTGATGCAGCCGCTCATGTGCAGGTCGATCTCGCCGATGTCGTGGAGCTCGTCGAGGTCCTGGTAGCGCTGCATGATCGCCTCGGCGATCGGGAGCGAGCGGGCGTTGGCCAGCGAGCAGAAGTCCCCGCCGGGGCAGGCGATCATGTCCGTGAGCAGGCCGATGTTGGGACGCGCCAGCCCGGCCTGGCGCGCCGCATGCCACAGGGCGGGCAGGTCCTCGGCATGCACCCAGGGCAGCAGCAGGTTCTGTTCGTGGGTGGTGCGGGCCTCGCCGGCCGAGAAGCGCTCCGCCAGCTCGGCGGCCAGGTCCAGCTGCTCGCCGGTGGCGTCGCCCGGCGCCTGCCCGATGCGCTTGAACGACAGGGTGACGGCGCGCAGCTCGGGGTTGCGGTGCGGCTTGACGTTGCGGGCGAGCCAGCGGGCGTATTCCGGGTCGGCCTGGGCCGCGGCGCGCAGGACCGCGTCCTCGCCGGTGTGCTCGCGGCGCGGCAGCACCGGCGGCGCGAAGTTCGCGGCCACGCGGTCGAATTCGGCCTGGGTGATGGTGTGCGCGCCGCCGTCGAGCTCGACGATCTGGCGGTACTCGTCTTCCACCTGGTCGATGTAGCGCTGGCCTTCGGCCTTGACCAGGATCTTGATCCGCGCCTTCCAGACGTTGTCGCGCCGGCCGTAGCGGTTGTAGACGCGCAGCACCGCTTCCAGGTAGTTCAGCAGCTGGTCCCAGGGCAGGAATTCGCGCACCACGCTGCCGATGATCGGCGTGCGGCCCATGCCGCCGCCCACCAGCACCTTGAAGCCCAGTTCGCCGGCCTCGCTGCGCAGCAATTGCAGGCCGACGTCGTACCAGCCGAGCGCGGCGCGGTCTTCCTTCGCGCCGTTGATGGAGATCTTGAACTTGCGCGGCAGGAACGCGAACTCCGGGTGCAGCGTGCTCCACTGGCGCAGGATCTCGCAGAACGGGCGTGGATCGGCGATCTCGTCGACGGCGATGCCGGCCAGGGCCTCGGTGTTGACGTTGCGGATGGTGTTGCCGCTGGTCTGGATGCCGTGCATGTCGACGCTGGCCAGCAGGTCCATCACGTCGGCGCTCCTGGCCAGCGGAATCCAGTTGAACTGCACGTTCAGGCGCGTCGTGATGTGGCCGTAGCCCACCTTCAGGCGCGAGCGCACCTGGCCGCCGCCCGGTACCGGCACCCCGCCCAGCGTGTCCTGCTTGGCCTGCGCTTCGCCCAGCAGCGCCGCGCCGGGCTGGTCGTACTCGCGCGCGATGCGGGCGAGCACCCGCAGCTGGCGGCTGGAGATCTCGCCGTAGGGCACGGCGACGCGCAGCATCGGCGCGTAGCGCTGGACATACCAGCCGTTCTGCAGGCGCAGGGGGCGGAACTCGTCGTCGCCCAGCTGGCCGGCGAGGTTGCGCTCCAGCTGGTCGCGGTACTGGGCGGCGCGCAGCTTGACGAACTGCCGGTCGAACTCGGTGTATTGGTACATGGCCTCGCTTGGAAAGGGCTTCGCTCGCGCCGACTCTATGGGGAGCCCTTATCCGGACGAACTATTTTTTTGTTCGCTTCTTATGCGAATAAGCTTATGCGCCAGTGCCGGCGCGGCACGCGCGGGCCCGCGCCGGGCGCCGCCGCGGGTTGGGGTTCGAGCCGCCCCGGCCGATAATGGATGAGCTACCCGAGGGATCAGAGCAGCCATGGCACAGCGCGTGTTCGTCAAGGTCGCGGGGTTTTCCGCCACGGAGCGCCATGCGCTCAACACGGTGTTTCGCCTGTCCGAAGACCGCGACATCATGTACAGCCTGTGGGTGCCGGCCGCGCCCGAGGCGCCGCGCCTGCTGCTGCTCGACGGCGAGAGTGCCGAGGGGCGGGCGGAGCTTCAGCCGGACCGCGCCGGCGCGGCCAGCGTGGTCTGGGTCGGCCCCGATGCGCCTTCGCATGCCTGGCGCGCCTGGCGGCGGCCGATCTCCTGGACCGAGGTGCTGCTGGCCATGGACGACTTCTTCGCGGCCAGCGAAGGGCTCGACTTCGATCTTGGTCCGGCGACCGACGCGATGGACACGCAGCCGCCCGAACCCGTGCCCCAGCTGCGGCGAGCCCTGGTCGTCAGCGCCGACCGCGAACAGCGCCTGTACCTGCGGGCCCGCCTCGCGCTGGCGGGGGTGGCCATGGTGGACGAAGTCGAGACGGGACCGCAGGCGCTCGCACTGGCGAGCCGCCAGCCCTATTGCCTGGCGCTCGTCGTGCATCAGCTGCCGCAGGTCGACGCCTGGGCGGTGCTCAAGCGGCTGCGCGCGGCCGGTGCGGGCCGGCCGGAGGTGGTCGTCGCGAAGGCCGGCGCGTCCCTGCCGGACCGGCTGCGGGCCCGGCTGGGCGGCGCCGGCAGCCTGCTCGACACCCCGCTGGACCCCGGCGCCCTGCACGCGGCGCTGCGCAAGGCGATCCCGCGACCGCCGCAATAGGGTTCTCACACGAAATTTGCGTTTGCACGACAAGTGCCGTCGTATCAGGCCAGCAGGCGCGCGGTGTCGAGCGCGGTGGCGAGCCGCGGTTCCAGCGGCAGCGGCTCGCCGTGCAGGCGCGCGGCCAGCAGCTCCCCGCACAGGGCGGCAAACGTCAGTCCCCGGGAGCCCATGGCGGTGCTGACCCACAGGCCGGGCTCCACTTCGCCCACATAGGGCCGGCGATCGGCCGAGGCGCAGCGCACGCCGGTCCACGCCTGCACCGAGCCGTCGCTGAACGCCGGGGCCAGTTGCTGCGCGATCCGTGGCAGCAACGCGGCCAGTTTGCCGAAATTCGACTGGTGGTCGGCCTCCCGCGGCGAGCGGTCGGCGTCGCCGCGCCCGTAAGTCGAGCCGCACAGCCAGGCCGTGCCGCCTTCCACCGTCGCGCGGGGGATGAAGTGGCCATGGCCGTTCACCGGGAACGACGGCAGCGCCTGGCCAGGTCGGTGCAAGCTCCAGGAAACCTGGCCGCGCACTGGGTGCAGCGGCAGCCGGCCGTCGAGCAAGGCGGCGTTGCCGTGGGCCGCTGCCAGGACGACCAGTTCGGCCTCGGCCATCACGACGCCGGCGGCATCGACCAATTGCCAGGTATTGCCGTGGCGCGCGAGGCGGACCACGCTGCTGTTGCCGCGCCATGTCACGCGGCGCTCGCTGAGCCAGGCCCGCACCAGCGCCGCGGGGCGAATCCATGCCGCCAGCTCGTGCCAGTACGCCGACTGTCCGTTGGCCAGGCCGGCCTGCGCCTTCAGCGCCGCGTCGGCGTCGCGGGTCCACACCCGGGCCGCTTCCGGGGCCTGGCCGAGCGACCGCGGCGTGCTGCCGGGCCGATGCTCCAGCACGCCGGTGAAGCGCCAGTCGTCGCCTTCGGGGAGGAATTCGCGGGCGTACTGCAGCGTCATGCGCACGCCGCAGCGCGACAGGCGCGACAGCAGCGTGTCGTCCGGCGAGTGATGCGGCGCCAGCAGTCCGGCGGGCAGCGCCGACGCACCCGCCGCCGGCATGCCGGCCTGGTCGAGGACGGTGACCTGCCAGCCGCGCCGCGCCAGGCTGGCGGCCGCCGCGGCACCGGCCAGTCCCGCGCCGACGACGGCGCAGCGCGCCGCCGCCGCCGTGCGCCCGGCCGGTTGCCGCTTGAGCTCCCACGCGGGCTCGAAGACGGCCCGCAGGCAATGGCGCTTGGGCGGCAGGCCCTGCGCCTTGTCGACGGCGAACCCGCACTGCGCGAGTTCGCGCCGCACCTCGCCCGCCACCGTCCAGGTCGCCAGCGTGGTGCCGCGCCGGCAATGGCGGGCCACGTCCTTGAGCGTCCGGGCGTCCCACATCGCCGGATTGCGCTCGGGATCGAAGCCGTCCAGGAACACCGAGTCGGCCGTGAAGGCGGCTTCGTGCAAGGCGTCCCGAACGTCCCGCACCACCAGCGTCAGCAGCACCTGGCCGTCGTCGAACGCCAGGCGATGCACGCCCGGCTGCAGCCCGATCCACTGCGCGGCCAGCGCCTGCGCCAGTGCGCCGAGTTCCGGATGGGCGGCGGCGCCGTGCACCAGGTCGGCCGCCGCCACCGGCCAGGCCTCGACGGACAGGAAGTGCAGCATCCGCGGCCGCGCCGGATCGTCCTTCCAGGCCCGCCAGGCGGCCAGGAAGTTCAGGCCCAGCCCGAACCCGGTTTCCAGGATGCGCCATTGCGGCTGCCCGGCCCAGGCCTGGGGCAGCCCGCAGCCGCGCAGGAAGACGTGGCGGGCCTGCTCGAGGCCGCCGGTGCTGGATCGGTAGATGTCCTGGAAACGAGGGCTGCGCGGCGTGCCGTCCGGCAGCCACTCGACGGGTTCACCCATGGTGTGTCGGGCCGCGGGCGCCGCATGGGCGAGGCGGCCGGGTGGACAGCTCGCCTTACTTGCTGGGCGGCACGTAGCCCGCGGCCTGGTCGGCGCCGGCGCCGAAGAAGTGGTTTTCCATCTGGCGCGCCAGGTACTGCCGGGCGCGCTGGTCCGCCAGGTTCAGTCGGTTCTCGTTGACCAGCATGGTCTGGTGCTTGAGCCACTGGGCCCAGGCTTCCTTGCTGACGCTCTCGTAGATGCGCTTGCCGAGCTCGCCGGGGTAGGGCGGGAAGTCGAGTCCTTCGGCCTCCCGGCCGAGTTTGATGCAGTGAACGGTGCGAGCCATGGCGATGCCTTTGAGAGTACGTGCTTCGCCGCCGACTGTATCAACATTCGAGGGGCCGGCCCTCGGCAGGCCGGCCCCCCGTGAGGACTTTCGACCGGGTTCAGGCGGCGACGGCGGCCCGCGCCTCGTTCGCGGCCAGCGCGTCGATCGTGACGACGGCTGCGTCCAGCGCTTCCTTCTTCGCGGCCTCGCCCATGGCCACGCCTTCGGCGCGCACGAAACGCACGTCGGTGACTCCGAGGAAGCCGAACACCGTCTTGAGGTAGCTCTCCTGGTGGTCCAGGCTGGCCAGCGCCGGGTTGCGGGAGTACACGCCGCCGCGGGTGGACGCGACGATCACCGTCTTGCCGCCCGCCAGGCCTTGCGGGCCGGTCTCGGTGTACTTGAACGTGCGGCCGACCTGCGCGACGCGGTCGATCCAGGCCTTGAGCTGGCTCGGGACGGAGAAGTTGTACATCGGCGCTCCCACCACCACCACGTCGGCGGCGAGGAACTGGCTGACGAGGCGCTCGGAGATGGCGTTCTCCTGCTGCTGGACCGGCGTCAGGCCCTCGGCGTCCGGCCCGAGCCAGAAGCCGAGCGACTCCATCGACAGGTGGGACGGCGCGTCCTCGGCGAGGTCCAGGTATTCGACGACCGTGCCCGGATGGGCGGCCTGCCACTGCTCGACCAGGCGGGCCGTGAGCTGGCGCGAGACCGAATTGGCGGCAAGGACACTGGAATCGATGTGAAGCAGTTTCATGGACGGGTTTTCCTGTTCGTGACAGGAATGATTATGCGGATGCTATCAATCGTTGATAAGACGCCAAAATCGAGATAGATTGTCCCGCCAACGGAGCGAATCACCATGCAAGACCTCAACGACATGCTCTACTTTGCCGAGGTGGCTGACCACGGAAGCTTCGCGGCGGCCGGCCGGTCGCTGGGGCTGCCCAAGTCGAAGCTGTCCAGGCGCATCGCCGAGCTCGAAGGCCGCCTGGGGGTGCGGCTGCTGCAGCGCACCACGCGCAAGCTGTCGCTGACCGAGGCTGGCGAGCGCTACCACCGGCACTGCGTCGCGGTGCGCGAGCAGGCCGAGGCGGCGGAGGAAACGGTGGCGCTGGCGCGCAGCGAGCCGCACGGCACGATCCGGGTCACCTGCCCGGTGACGCTCGCGCAATCCTCGATCGCGCCGCTGATCCCGATGTTCCTCGCCCGCCACCCGCAGGTGCGCATCGAGATGCAGGTCAGCAACCGGGTGGTGGACCTGGTGCAGGAAGGCGTCGACGTGGCGCTGCGGGTGCGGGCCAGCCTGGACGACAGCGGCAGCCTGGTCGTCAAGAAGCTCGGCGTCAGCCACAGCCTGCTGGTCGCGACCCCGCAGCTGCTGGAGCGGGAAGGGCGGCCGCGCACCTTCGACGACCTGCAAGGGCTCTCCACCGTCGCGATGTCGGCCATCGACGGCCGCGCGAGCTGGCGGCTGGTGGGGCCGGATCGCCGCGAACACGAGCTCCAGCACCGGCCCGTGTACGCCGCCGACGACCTGCTGTCGTTGAAATGCGCGGTGCTGCAAGGCACCGGCATGTGCGTGCTGCCGGACTACATGTGCCGCGGCGAACTGCAGGAGGGGCGGCTGGAGTTGGTGCTGCCAGGATGGGAGCCGCAGCCCTGGATCATGCACGCGGTCTTTCCGTCGCGGCGCGGCCTCGTGCCGGCCGTGCGCCGCTTCCTGGACTTCCTGGGCGAGTACGTGAACGAGGAGGGGTTAGGGCTTGGGGGCTAGGGGCAGGGCCCGGGGCTCAGCTGCCCATGCCCGGGACGCTGCCCTGGCCGCGCAGTCCCGGCAGCGAGATCTTGGCAAGGCCGCCTTGCGCGGTCTCGCGGTAACTCGCCTTCAGGTCGCAGCCGGTCTCCCACATGGTGCGCACGACCTCGTCGAAGGACACCAGGTGCTGCCCGTCGGACAGCAGCGCGTAGGCGGCGCAGTCCACTGCACGCACGGCTGCGATGGCGTTGCGTTCGATGCAGGGGATCTGCACGTAGCCGCCGATCGGGTCGCAGGTGAGGCCCAGGTGATGCTCCAGCCCCGCTTCGGCCGCGTACTCGACCTGGCGCACCGAACCGCCCAGCAACTGGGCCGCGGCGGCGGCCGCCATGGCGCAGGCCGTGCCCACCTCGCCCTGGCAGCCGACCTCGGCGCCGGAGATGGAGGCGTTGCGCTTGACGATGTTGCCCACCAGGCCGGCGGTGGCCAGGGCGTGCAGCACCTTGTCGTGCGAGAGTCGCGACTGCTCCTGCAGAAACAGCAGCACCGCCGGCAGCACGCCGCAGGCGCCGCAGGTGGGCGCGGTCACCACCGTCCCGCCGGCGGCGTTTTCCTCGGAGACGGCCAGGGCATACGCGAACTGCAGCGCCGTCTGCCCGAAGTAGCCGGCCATGGTGCGCGCCCGCGCGTGGTAGGCGGCCGCCTTGCGCGGCACCATGAGCGGTCCGGGCAGGCGCCCTTCGGCCTCCAGCCCGGTCGCGATGGCCCGCCGCATCGTCGCCCAGACTTCGTCCAGGAACGGCCAGATCGCCTCGCCTTCGTGGCGGCCGACGAGTTCCCACAGCAGCAGGCCCTCCCGCTCGCACGCCTGCAGCACCTCGTCCATCGTCGCGTAGGGATAGACGTCGGCGCCGCCGTCGGCACGGCCCTCGTCGTCCAGCAGTGCGCCGCCGCCCACCGAATAGGCGATCCTTTGCCCGACCGGCGCGCCCGCCGCGTCGAACGCCTCGAAGCGCATCCCGTTCGGATGGTGCGGCAGCGACTCGCCGGGCAGCCACACGATGTCCACGGCCCGCTCGCCGAAGGGCTCGCGCACGGCATGGTCGGTCAGGTGGCCGTGGCCGGTGGCCGCCAGGCTGCCGTAGAGCGTCACCCGCACGCGCGCGCCGTGCGGCACGTCGGCAGCGAAGGCCTGCGCGGCGAAGCGCGGCCCCATCGTGTGGCTGCTGGAGGGACCGAGCCCGATCCGGTAGAGCTCGCGCAGCGACTTCATGGCCTCAGCCGGCCAGGACTTCGGCGTTGAATTCCTCGATCAGCCGGTCCAGGTCGGCGCTCTGGGTGCGCAGGCAACCCCAGTACGCCCGGTGATCGCTCCACTGGGCGCGCAGCTCCTCCACCGGCTTGCCGAGCTGCTCGACCCAGGTGAAGTACTTCAGCTGGTGCACGCGGCGCCGCTCGACATGCGAGAGTTCGAGCACATGGTCCACGGAGAGCGCGCCGAGCCGCTCGTAGTCGCGGTCGGCCTGGCGCTGGTCGTAGGCGCCGCGTTCGGCCGCCAGTTCGGCCAGCCGGCTGCGGTACATCGCCATCGAGTCGGTGAACACGGTCAGCACCACGTCGCTGGCCCCCAGCTCGTAGTACCTGGCGAACTTGATCGCGCCGATCATGTTGCCGATCGACGAGATGCCCATCCATTCCAGCCGCTCCAGCGCCGCCGCGTCGACGCCGCACTGCCCCAGCAGCTGCCGCCCCGCCGGCTCGTTGAACAGCCGCAGCAGGCGCACCGGCAGCTCGTCGTCGATCCCGATCGCCGCGTCCGTCTCGCGCATGTTGTGGATCCACGGGATGTGCTTGTCGCCGATGCCCTCGATGCGGTGGTCGCCGAAACCGTTCTCCAGGATCGTCGGGCACTGCAGCGCCTCGCCCACGGCCACCCGGGCGCCGGGAAAGGTGTCGCGCAGGTACGAGCCGGCCGACATGGTCCCGGCCGAACCGGACGACAGCACGGTGCCGGCGAGCGCGTCGCCGGGGCGCGCGATGCGCCGGAACACCTCGGCCATCGCCGGGCCGGTCACGTTGTAGTGCCACAGCGCGTTGGGCAGCTGGTCGAACTGGTTGAAGATGACGGCGTCGGGCCGGGTGCGCTCGAGCTCGACGCACTTGTCGAAGATCTCCTTGACGTTGGACTCGCAGCCGGGCGTGGCGATCACCTCCTCGGCCATGGTGCGCAGCCAGGCGAAGCGCTCCTGCGACATGCCCTCGGGCAGGATCGCGACCGAGGGACAGGACAGCAGGCGCGAGATGTAGGCGCCGCCGCGGCAGTAATTGCCGGTGCTCGGCCACACCGCCTTCTGCGTGGTCGGGTCGAAGCGCCCTGTCACCAGCTCCGGCAGCAGGCAGGAGAGCGCGGGCCCGACCTTGTGGGCCCCCGTCGGAAACCACTTGCCGACCAGGCCGACGATGCGCGCGCTGGTGCCCGTGATCGCACGCGGCAGCTCGACGAAGTTGACGTCGCCGAAGCCGCCGCCTTGCTCCACCGGCTCGTTGTGCCAGTTGATGCGAAACAGGTTGCGCACGTGCACGTCCCACAGCCCCACGCCCTGCAGCTCGGCCTTCACGTCGCGCGGGATCAGCGCCGGGTCGCGCATCTGGGCGTAGGTGGGCAGCACGATGCCGTTGCGCCGGCAGCGCTCGATGTTCTTGCGGCGCTGGGTGCGGTCGATGGTCAGGTCGATCATGGGGTCCTCAGGTATCCAGGGCGAAGGCGCGGGCCGCGGACGCGATGTCCTTCAGCCCGGAGCCGGTGATCAGGAGCACGCAGGTTTCCTCGGCCGGCAGCTGCTCGCGCACCCGCAGCCAGCCGGCGAAGGCCGCGCTCGACGAAGGCTCGGCGAACAGGCCGCAGCCGGCCGCGAGCGTGTGTTGCGCGGCCAGGATCTCGTCGTCGGACAAGGTGACGGCCCGGCCGCCGTGCAGCCTGAGCTTGGCCAGCGCGTGCACGCCGTTGCGCGGCACGTCGACCGCGATCGAGTCGGCGACCGTGCGCGAGGGCCGCGGCGCATCGAAGGCCTCGCTGCCCTCGCGGCCGGTCGCGAGGGCCCGCGCGATGGCGCTCGAGCCTTCCGCCTGGCAGGCCCAGAGGGTGGGCATGCGGCGCAGGCGGCCGAGCTGGGCGAGGTCCTCGAAGCCGCGGTACAGGCCGGCCAGGATCACGCCGTCGCCGGTCGGCACGAACACGTGGGCCGGCGCCGGCGCCCCGGCGGCCGCCAGGTCGGCGGCGATTTCGAAGGCCGCGGTCTTCTTGCCCTCGATCGTCAGCGGGTTGTAGGCCGTGTTGCGCGACAGCGCGCCGGTGCGCCGCGAGTAGTCCAGGCACAGGTCGAACGCCCGGTCGTAGGTGCCGTCCACGGTCACCAGCTCCGCCCCGTACTGCAGGACCTGGACCCGCTTGGCGGCCGGCGCGCTCGCCGGCAGGAACACCTTGACGGCCAGCCCGGCCGCCGCGCCGATGGCGGCCATGCTGGAGGCGGCGTTGCCGGTGGACGCGAGGACCACCTCGCGGATGCCGTGCCGGCGGGCGAACGCGGCGACCAGGTGCGAGGCGCGGTCCTTGAACGACGCGGACGGATTGCAGGTGTCGTCCTTCAGCCAGAGGTTGGGCGCGCCGTACCGGTCCCGCAGGCGCGCCGGCGCCCACAGCGGCGTGCCGCCGACCGGGATCGGCGCGAACCAGGCCGGCTCCACCGGCAGCGGCACTTCGCCGCCCGCGTCGCCCTCCCAGTGCGCTTCCAGGATGCCCTCCAGCGGTCGCTGCGGCCGCTGGCGCGCGGCGCAGCGGTCGCACAGATAGCGGCCCGGCTCGATTTCGTAGGTGGCGCCGCAGGAGGCGCAGCGGTAGTGCCAGCGCATGGGCCCTACGCCGGCGGCAGGATCGCGCCCTTGCGCTCGACCAGCATGCGGTAATGCTCCGGCTGCCGGTGGACGGCGAAGTTGAAGACGCTGTTCTTGTACGACTGGCACAGGTCGAGGTCGCAGCGGGCGACCGCGAGCTCGTCCTCCAGCGTGGTGCACGAGCCGACGATCTCGCCGGAGGGCGCGATGATCGAGCTGTTGCCGATCAGGTCGCAGCCTTCCTCGCGTCCGGCCTTGGCCACGCCGATCACCCAGGTGCCGTTCTGGTAGGCGCCCGACTGCATCACCAGCTGGTTGTGGAAATGCGAGAGGTTGTCGTGCACCGGCGCGGGCGGGTTGTGCACCGGCGTGTTGTACCCGAGCATGATCATCTCCACGCCCTGCAGGCCCATGACGCGGTAGGTCTCGGGCCAGCGCCGGTCGTTGCAGATGCACATTCCAATGATCCCGCCGAAGGCCCGGTTGACGTTGAAGCCGAGGTCGCCGACCTCGAAGTAGCGCTTCTCCAGGTGCTGGAAGCGGCGCCAGGGTTCGTGCTCGGCATGGCCCGGCAGGTGGATCTTGCGGTACTTGCCGGCGATGCGGCCGGTGCGGTCGACCAGGATCGACGTGTTGAACCGGCGCGTGCGGCCCTGCTCCTGCGCCAGTTCCGCATACCCGAGGTAGAAGCCGATCCCCAGGCGCTGCGCCTCCTCGAACAGCGGCCGCGTCGCCGGGCCCGGCATCTCGCGCTCGAAGAAGCTGTCGATCTCGGCCTGGTCCTCCATGTACCAGCGCGGGAAGAAGGTGGTCAGCGCGAGTTCCGGGAACACGACCACGTCGCAGCCCGAGCCGTGCGCCTCGCGCAGCAGCGCCACCATGCGCCGAACGACGCTTTCCCGGCTGTCGCCGCGCTGGATGGGGCCCAGCTGCGCGGCCCCGACTTTCACGATCCTCGCCATGTCCTTGTCCTTGTCTTTCCGTCTCGTCCGGCGTCCGCCGCTCACCCGGCCAGCGCCAGCATCGTGTGCAGCAGCACGTTCGCGCCCGCCTCGATGTCGGCGGACGCCGTGAATTCGCGGACGTTGTGGCTGATGCCGCCCACGCTCGGCACGAAGATCATGCCGGCGGGGCAGACCCGGGCCAGCATCTGCGCATCGTGCCCGGCGCCGCTGGGCAGGCGGCGCACCGGGTGCCCGAGCCGCCGCGCCGTCGACTCGACCAGTTCGACCACGCCCGGGTCGAAGGCCACCGGCTCGAAGCGCGCGAGGCTGCGGTGCGTGAGGGTCACCCCTTCGGCCGCCGCCGCGGCGGCGGCGAACGCATGCAGGCGGCGCTCGGCCTCGCGCAGCACCGTCTCGTCGGTGTTGCGCAGGTCCACGGTGAACACCGCCCGGTTCGCGATCACGTTCACCAGGTTGGGAGTGAGCTGGATTGCGCCCACGGTGGCCACCTGGTCGCCGCCCAGCGAGCGCGCGAGCTCGCGCGCCTGCGCGGCGATCGCGCAGGCGACGTAGCCGGCGTCGTGCCGCATGCGCATTGGCGTCGTGCCGGCGTGGTTGGAGACGCCCTGGATCGTGAACTCGGTCCACGAGATCCCCTGCACGCCTTCCACCGCGCCGATGGTGATGCCCTCCTGGTCGAGGACCGGCCCCTGCTCGACGTGCAGCTCCACGTAGGCGTGCACCCGGGGCGAGCCGCACGGGGCCGTCCCGGCATAGCCGATGGCGCGCAGGCAGTCGCCGACGGACTCGCCGTCGATGCCGACCGTGGCCAGCGCCTGCGCCAGCGGCAGCCCGCCGACATAGACCAGGCTGCCCATCATGTCGGGGTTGAAGCGCGCGCCTTCCTCGTTGGTGAAGAACGCCACGGCCAGCGGCCGGCGCGTCGCCACGCCGGCGTCGTTGAGCGTCCGGACGACCTCCAGCCCGGCGAGCACGCCGAGGTTGCCGTCGTAGCGCCCGCCGGTGCGCACCGTGTCGATGTGCGAGCCCGCCATCACCGGCGGGCCGTCCTGCGCACCCGCCCGCACGCCGACCGCGTTGCCGATGGCGTCGACCGTCACCGCCAGCCCCAGCTCGCGCATCCAGCCGACCACCTGGTCGCGGCCGGCACGGTCGTCGGCGGTGAGCGCCAGCCGGCTGACGCCACCCCCGGGGATGCTGCCGATGCGCGCCAGCGCCTCGATGCGCCCGTCCAGGCGGGCGGCGTCGACGCGCAGGTCGGCGTGGCTGGCGGCGCCGGCTGCCATGGTCATCAGTTCCTGGCCTTCTCGACGGCCGCCAGGAACTCGTTCATCAGGGTTTCGCCTTCCTTGCCGAAGCTCTTGACGATCTGCGCCTTCACGGCCGGCTGCGCCAGTTCCCGGAACTTCGCCACTTCGGCCTTGGTCGGGGTGTACACCTGCATCTTCTGCGCCAGCGCCGGCAGGCCGCGGTCGGACGCCTCGATGATGCGGTTGATGCCGCGGCCGGCGACGATCGCCGAACGCGCCGCCGCCTTGACCACGTCCTTCTCCTGCGGCGAGAGGCCGTCGAAGGCCGCCTTGTTGAAGATCCACACGTACGGCGTGAACAGGTGGTTGCTCAGCGTGAGGTACTTCTGGACCTCGTCGAACTTGGCGAACTTGACGATCGGCACCGGGTTCATCTGGCCGTCGGCGACGCCGGTCTGCAGCGAGGTGTACACCTCGGCCCAGTTGATCGCCACCGGCTGCCCGCCCATGCTGCTGACCACGGACTTGTGCGACTCCAGGCCCATGGTGCGGATCTTCAGGCCCTTCATGTCATCGGGCGACTTGATCGGACGCTTGGAGTTCGTGAAGGAGAAGAAGCCGCCCGAGTCGCCGAAGCCCAGCACTTCCAGGCCGGTCTTCTTGCTGATGTCCGCCGACAGCTTGCGCCCGAACGGGCCGTCGAACACCTCGTACGTCGTTGCGATGTTGGGGTACGCGAACGGCACGTCGAGCACGCCGATCATCGGGTAGACCGAGGCGATGCCGCCGACCGAGGAGATCGACGACTGCACGACGCCCGCCTTGACCTGCTGGATCACCTCGTTGTCCTTGCCGAGCTGGCCGTCGGGGAAGACCTCGACCTTCACGGCGCCGTTGGTGCCGGACTCGACCAGCGACTTGAACACCACCGCCATCGCGCCCGTGCCGTTGTCGAACGGGTCGTTCTTGTTGAGGTGGGCGAGCTTGATCGTCTTCTGGGCCAGGGCGGTGGCCGGCATGGCGCCGGCCGCGACCGCCAGGGCGGCCGCGACGACCAGGGACTTGAACATGCGCATGGTGGAGACCTCCATCGGGGGCTAGGGTTGAGGGAAAGGGGAAGCGACGGGAAAGCGGTCAGAGCCCCATGAGGGCGGGCATGGTGAGCGTCAGCCGCGGCCAGTAGGCCACGAGGAAGAGGACGGCGACCTCGGCGATGACGAACGGCCACATCGCTTTGGTGATGTCCTCGATCTTGGCGCCGGTGATCGAGCTCAGCACGAACAGGCTGGCGCCCACGGGCGGCGTCATCAGCCCGATGTTGAGGGCCAGCACGATCATCAGGCCGGCCTGCACCGGGTTCATGCCGATCGAGGTCGCCAGCGCGCCCAGGATCGGGCCGAGCACGATCAGGATCGCGTTGATGTCCATGAACATGCCCAGGATCAGCAGCAGCACCAGGATCATCAGGATGATCATCGAGGGATCCGAGGTCAGGCCCAGGAACAGCCCGGTGATCAGCTGGGGCAGTTTCATGTAGGTCATCCACCAGCTCAGGATGGACGCCGCGGCGATGATGAGGAACACCACGCCGGTGATGCGCGCCGTGCGCACCAGCATGCCGGTGATGTCGCGCAACCCCACGTTGCGGAAGAAGAAGACGCCCAGGACGAGGGCGTAGAACACGGCGATGGCGGCGCCCTCGGTCGGCGTCACGAAGCCCCCGATGATGCCGCCCAGGATGATCACCGGCATCACGAGCGCGGCCAGGCTGTCCTTGAAGGCGAGCACGATGCGCATCAGGCTGGGACGCTCGCCGCCCTTGGGCAGGTTCAGGCGCCGGCCGAGCGCGGCGATGACGGCCATGCAGAACAGGCCCATGACGAGGCCGGGCAGGATGCCGGCAGCGAACAGGCTGGCGATCGACACGCCCATCATCGAACCGTAGATCACCATGAGGTTGGACGGCGGGATGGTCGGACCGATGATGGAGCCGGCCACCACCACGCCGCAGGCGAACGGCCGCCGGTAGCCGTTCTTCTCCATCGCCGGCACCATCGTGCTGCCGAACGCGGCGGCCTCGGCCACGGCCGCGCCGGTGATGCCGGCGAACAGCACCGAGGACACCATGCAGGACTGCGCCATGCCGCCGCGCAGGTGGCCCACCAGGGCGTCGGCGAAGCGCGCGAGGCGGTCCGTGATTCCGGCCTTGTTCATCAGTTCGCCGGCGAAGATGAACAGCGGCATGGCGAGGAACGTGAAGAGGTCCAGCCCGGCGAAGTAGCGCTGCGGGGCCATGGCCAGCATCTCGGCGCCGCCGATCTGGAGCATTCCCAGCACGCCGGCGATGCCCAGCACGTAGCCGATCGGCACGCCCGCGGCCAGCAGGACGAAGAAGCTCGCGAGCACCCAGATCATGATTGTTCCCCTTCAGGACCGGCCGGCCGGCCGGCGCCGGTGAAATCGCGCACGGCGGCCAGGACCAGTTGCACGCAGACCAGGGCGCAGGAAACGCTGACCGAAGCGAACGGGATGGCCATCGTCATCTCGAAGATCGTGGCGTACTGGGTCGCGCCCTGCTGCGCCATGCCGATGCCGAAATAGCAGAGGAAGCCGAAGAACGCGAGCGCGAGCAGGTCGATCGCGAGCTCGATCCAGCGGCGCGGGGCGCCGGGCAACCGGTGCAGCAGCGCGGTGACGGCCACGTGCTCGCGCCGTGCCACGCCGCACGAGACGGCCAGCAGCGCGGCCCAGATCATCAGGTAGCGCGACAGCTCCTCGGCCCAGGTGACCGGCAGTTCGACGACGTACCGGCCGAACACCCCGATCCAGATCACGAGCACGAGCACCGCCAGCAGCGCGGCGCACAGCAGCTCGACGCCGCGGTTCAGGCCGGCGGCGAGCGCGGCGCAGCGCTGGCCCCAGTGGTGCGGCGGGGGAAGGTCGGTGCTGATGGCCATGCGTGCTTGTCCCTCTCTTTCAGTTGCGGATGTCACCCAGCGACTCGTGCAGGCGCTCGATCGCCTCCAGGCGCTCCCGGCTCCTGCGGCCCAGCGCCTTGCCGACGGCCGCGCACAGGCAATTCACGATGCTCTGGGCGGCGACGTAGGAATCGAACATGGACGCGCCCTCGGTCAGGCAGTGGACGACGGCGTCGCCGGGGCGCGCCAGCGGCGGCATCCCGGGGCTGGAGATGAACACCAGCTGCGCGCCGGCGCGGCGCGCGCTGTCGACGATGGTGCGCAGCAGCGCGGCGCGGCGGCGGAAGTCGACGACCAGCAGCACGTCCCCGGCGCGCAGCGACGCCAGGTTCTCGGCCAGCGTGAGGGCCGCGCCGGGCACGCTGTGCACGCCTTCGCGGACCTGGCCGAGCAGATAGGCCGCGTAGGCGGCGACGAAATGGCCGTTGCGCAGCCCGACGACGTGCACGCGCGCGGCCCGGGCCACCTGCGCGACCGCCTGCTCGAGCGCCTCCTTCGAGACCTGCCGGAACGTCTCCGAAAGGTTCCTCAGGTCGGTTTCGAGGTGGCGCGACAAGGGGTCCCGGGCGCCGCGGCCCCTGGCGTTGGACGCCAGGGCGTACAGCGGGGAAGCCTGCTGCGCCTGCGCCCGCGCCCGCCGCCGGGCGTCGGCGAAGCTCTGGTAGCCGATGCGACGGAAGAAGCGCGCGGCCGTCGCCTTGGACACGGACGCCGCGGCCGCGAGCTCGGTGGCCGAGTAGCTCGCGAGTTCGCCCAGGCGCGCGAGCACCGCATCGGCGAGCTTGCGCTCGCCCGGGGGCAGGCTCTCGTACACCGCCATGATGGCGTCGCGGATCGTGGGCTCGACTTTGGGCATGCGCCGTGCGTTGGTCTGGTCGTTCCGGTTCGGGGGCCGGCCCGCCAGGGCCGGATGCATGAAACAGAAATTTCCTTTGGATGTTTTCATAGAACATCTGTTTCGTCAATTTGCCGAGCCCGCCACTGGGGAACCAGGGCGGTGCGCGTGCGTGCACCGCGGCGGTGCTTGCCGGAAGAGAAAGGGGCTAGGGGCTAGGGTCTAGGGAACAGCCGGGGTCGCCGCCCGGGAGCGAGGACGAGCGCGTGCCAACCACGGCCCCTAGCCCCTAGCCCCTAGCCCCTAGCCCCTAGCCCCTAGCCCCTGGCGCGCGCGCTCGCGCGCGCCCTCATACACCTCGACGTAGCGCGCCGCGCTGCGTTCCCAGCCGAAATCGCGGGCCATTGCGTTGGCCTGGATGCGCCGCCACCTGGCCGGCGTCCGCCACGCCTGGATCGCGCGCGCGATCGCCTCCAGGAAGCCGGGGCCGTCGCCCGTGCGCATCACGAAGCCCGTCCCGTTGGCCGGATCGGCGGTCGCGTCGACCACCGAATCCACCAGGCCGCCGGTCGGCGAGACGATCGGCGGGGTGCCGTACGCCTGGCTGTACATCTGGTTCAGGCCGCATGGTTCGAAGCGCGACGGCATCAGGAAACAGTCCGCGCCCGCCTCGATCAGGTGCGCCAGGCGCTCGTCATAGCCGAAGGTCGCGGCGATCGCGCCGGGGTTGGCCTCGGCCGCCGACTGCAGCGCATCGTGCAGCGCCGGCTCGCCCTGGCCCAGCACGACGAGCTGGCCGCCCTGCGCCAGCAGCGGTTCGAGGTTGCCGAGGACCAGGTCGATCCCTTTCTGCGACGTGAGGCGGCTGACGACGCCGAACAACATCGCCTTGGGGTTGGCCGCCAGGCCGCAGCGCTGCTGGAGCGCCGCCTTGTCGAGGGCCTTGCCCTCGAGGTCCGCGGCCGTGAAGCGCCCCGGGATCAGCGCGTCGCTGGCCGGATTCCACACCTCGGTGTCGATGCCGTTCAGGATGCCCGACAGCCGGTCGGCGCGCGACTGCAGCACGCCGTGCAGGCCGACGCCGGATGCCTCGGTCCGGATCTCGCGGGCGTAGGTGGGGCTCACGGTGGTGATCGCGTCGGCGAACTGCAGCCCCGCCTTCAGCATCGAGACATGGCCCCAGAACTCGACGCCGTCCATCCCGCGCCAGCGGTGCGGCAGGCCCAGCAGGTCGGCAACGTACATCGGGAACATGCCCTGGAAGGCGATGTTGTGGATGGTCAGCACGCTGGCGGCGGTCGGCTCCGCCAGCCGGGCCTGCGCCAGATGCAGCGGCGCGAGCCCGCATGGCCAGTCGTTGGCATGGACCACGTCGGCGCGCCAGTCGCGGCACGGACTCGCCGCGGTGCCGATCGCGGCCGCGACGCGGCTGAGGTAGCCGAAGCGCAGGGCGTTGTCGTGATGGTCGCGCCCCTGCGCGTCGACGTAGGGCCCGCCGTTGCGCTGGTACAGCGGCGGGCAGGCCAGCAGTAGCAGCGTGACGCCGTTGGGGGTGGCCACCGGCAAGAGTTGCGCCGCGGGGAAGGGTCCCTGCGGCGGCAGTTCGATCGCGTCATGCACTTCGCCGGCCACGCGCATGCCGGTGTAGGCCGGCATCAGCAGGCGCACGTCGTGACCCATCCGGGCCAGCGTGGCGGGCAGCGCCGCGCTGACGTCGCCCAGGCCGCCGGTCTTCACGTACGGCGCGCATTCGGGCGTCGCGAACAGGATCTTCATGCGGCGGGGCCTCCTTCGGCGGGTACCAGCACGGCGAACGGCAGCGCGTGCGCGCCGGCGAACAGGGCGGCCAGCGGCAGCCCTGCGGCATTGTCCGCCCCGGCGTCGATTTCGCGGCCCGTGATCCAGTCGCGCCAGCGTCCCGCGTGCCCCGGCGCCGGTGGCTGGCCGTCGAACCGCACGACGGTGTCGCCCCACACGCGGGCGCCCCAGCGGCTGTCGTCGCCGGCGCACAAGGTGGAGGTCAGGCGGGCGGCGACCACCAGCACCGACTGCGCATCGCGGTGGCGCGCATAGGCCACCGCGTGCTCGGCCGCGGCACCGGCCACCGCCAGCGGCAGGTAGGCGCCGTCGCGAAACAGCTCCGGCCAGGCCCGCCGCAGCTGCAATAGGCGCCAGGTCGCGAGCTGCTTGATGCGCCCGCCGGCGATCTGGTCATGCAGCCGGCGCCAGTCGGCGCCGGTCGGCCAGCCGTCGGCATACAGCGCCCGCACCGCCTCCAGGTCGACCGCCAACTGCTCGAAGTCGACCGGCCGCCGGTTGTCCGGGTCCACCAGGTGGAAGTTCCATTGTTCGCAGCCCTGGTACAGGTCGGGCACCCCGGGCGCGGTGAGCTTGAGCGCCACCTGGGCCAGGCTGTTGCGAAAACCGAAGGGCGCGATGCGCGCCGCGAGGGCGTCGAGCTCGTCGGCGAAGGGGTTGGGCTGGCCGCCCCGCAGCAGCGCATCGACGTACCGGGCCAGGGCATCCTCGTACGCCGCGTCCGGGCAGGTCCAGCTGGTGCGCAGCTTGGCCTCGCGCGCCGCCTTGAGCATGTAGGCCTGCACGCGCTCGCGCAGCGCGTCGCGCCGGGCGTCGGTGGCCGGCGTGGCCGGCCACAGTCCGGCCAGCGTCTGCAGCACCAGCCAGATGTCGTTGCGGCTCGGCGCCGGCCCGTCGGCGGTCGGCGTGACGTAGCGTTCGGCCAGGCCGGCGATGCGCTCCACGCCGTCCCGCCACCGCGCCGGGTCCTCGGCGAGCACGTTGATCCGGGCCCGCAGGTCTTCGCCGCGCTTGCTGTCGTGGGTCGAGGTGGCCAGCAGCGCATGGGGCCGAAAGCGCGCCCGCGCCAGGCAGGCGGCATGGAACGCCGCTGGCGAGACGCCGAAGCGGCGCGGGTCGCTGCCCACCTCGTTGAGCGAGGCCAGGCGCAGGTACCGGTAGAACGCGGTGTCCTCGACCGACTTGGCCATCACGGGCGAGGTGAACTGCTGCCAGCGCGCGATGAAGCGCGCGTGCCGGGCCGCATCGGCGTGAGCCGCCTCGCCCTCGCCGAGCAGCACGTCGCGCAGGTGCTCCAGCACGCCGGCCTGCGCCTGCCCCAGCCGGCGCCGCGCCGCCGCGACGGCCCAGGCCACGTGCTGGCGGTCGCTGGCGCTCGGGGCCTCGCCCTCGCGCAGGTAGGTGCGGTACACCGGGAACGCCGCGGCCACCTCGCACAGGGCCGTGCGCAACCGGGTGCGCGTGAAGTCGCAGGTGCGGCGGTTGGCGCGGCTGATGCGATGCAGCGCTTCGGTGAGCCAGCCGAGCTCGCTGGTGAGCGCCGTGGTGATGACCAGCTTGCGGCACTGGTAGGCCGTCTCGTCGAAGTCCTCGCCGCGGCCCGTGAAGTCCCGCGCCAGCCGGTCCACGGCTTCCTCCCGCGCGCCGTCGACGAACAGGCCGTTCACCAGCGCGCCGAAGCGATAACCGGTGTCGCCATGCACCGGCCACGCCTCGGGCAGGGACTCGTGCTCGGCCAGGATCTTCTCGGCCACCAGGTACAGGGCGCGCGGTTCGTGGCCGGCCACCACGGCGCCGCGGGCGTACTGCGTCTGCAACCGCTCGAAGTACTGCTGCGGGTCGCTCAGCCCGTCGGGATGGTCGATGCGCAGCGCCGCCAGTTGCCCCGCGCGCAGCCAGCGCAGCACCAGCCGGTGGGTCGCCTCGAACACCGGCGCCTGCTCCATGCGCAGCGCGGCCAGCGTGTTCACGTCGAAGAAGCGCCGGTAATTGACGTCGTCGCTGGCCGCGCGCCAGTCGGCCAGCCGCCAGGCCTGCCGCGCGATCAGCCGGTCCAGCGCGTCGAAGCTCGCCGCCTCGCCGGCATGGCCGTTCAATTGCTTCAGGCCGTCGCGGATCCACGCCGCCAGCCACGGATGCCGCTGCGCCAGGCGGGCCAGGCTCTTCTTGTGGACCGCGGTGTCGCGCACCCGCGCCCTGCGTTGCGATTCGTCGGCGACGTCGCGCGGCGGCAGGCTGGCGAACGCATCGAGCAGCGAGGCCACGACCGCGTGGCTGTCGGCCTCGTGCTCGTCGCGCGGCGGGGGCGGCGGCAGCAGGTCGAGGACGTCGCGGTAGTGCGCCGGATCGAGCGGAAAGCGATGGCCGTGGTAGTGCAGGCAGAACTCGCCGGCCGCCGGCTCGAACCGCAGCTGGAGCTCGCCGGCCTCGAGCACGCGGCCATAGTGGTCGCCCAGCACGGGCAGCAGCACCTGGCCGGCCATGTCCGCGGCGGCCGGCTGCCATTCGATGTCGAACGTGGCGGCGTGGTCGGAGGCCGGCCCGTGCTCCAGCACGTCCAGCCACCACGCGTTGTCGGCCTCCAGGATGCCCATGTGGTTCGGCACGACGTCCAGCATCTGCCGCATGCCGTGCCGGCGCAGCGCGTCGCACAGCCGGCGGTGCGCCGCCTCGTCGCCGACCTCGGGGTTCAGCGCCGTGTGGTCCACGATGTCGTACCCGTGCGTGCTGCCCGGGCGGGCGCGCAGGTACGGCGAGCTGTACAGGTGGCTGATGCCCAGGGCGTGCAGGTACGGCACCGCGCGCGTCACCTGCTCGAAGGTGCAGTCCTGGTGGAACTGGACGCGGTAGGTGCACGCGGGGATGTCCGCGGTCGCCAATGCCGGCAGCTCGGGCAATGGGTCTTCCGCCGCCGCGGGCCCGCAGCGCTCGGCGCGCAGCATGGCGGCCACCGACGCGAAGCGCGCATCGCCGGCGAGCTCGTCCACCGCGATCGACAGCTTGCGCCGCCAGTTGGGAAAGCGCTCCTCGGTGGTGCCCGGCACGTTCACCTGCAGCAGCTGGCCCGAAACGTCCTCCAGTTGCACCCCCACCAGCCAGCAGGGCGTTCGCGCCAGGAACGCATACACGGCATCGACGAACGGCGGCGCGGCATCGGGCACCGACGTCGGCTGAACGCTGGCGCCGGCGGGCAGCAGCGACTCGTGCTGCAGCGCGAGCAACAGCCGGGCGCGGTCCTGCGCACGCTCCAGCACCCGCTCCTCGCGGGCCGCCTCGTCGGGATACAGCCGGAGTCCGGCGGCGATCTCGATGTCCTCGCCCAGCCAGAAGCCGCGCAGCGTCGGCAGGTCGTGCGTGCTGACCACCGCCATCGCCTGCGCCTGCCATTGCGCCGGCGGCTTGAAGCCGCCTTCGGGCGTGCGCTCGAACAGCAGCGGGCGGTACGAGACCAGCGCGCGATCGTGCATCGCCTCGCGCATGCGCGGCGCCACGTTGCCCAGGTCCTCGCCGATCACGAGGCACTGGTGGCGATGGCTCTCCAGCGCCAGGATGCCCAGCAGCGTCTCGAGCGGATAGCGCACGTAGGTGCCGCCCTCGGGGCCGGTCCAGAACAGCCGCATCAGGCCCATCACATGGTCCAGCCGCAGCGCGCCGGCATGGCGCATGTTGGCGCGCAGGATCTCGATGAAGGGGCGGCAGCGCGCCGCCTCCAGCGCCGCGGGATTCACCGGCGGCAGGCCCCAGTCCTGGCCGAGCACATTGAGCGGGTCGGGCGGCGCGCCGGCGTGCATGCCCAGCGCGTACAGGTGCGGCTGCTCCCAGGTTTCGGCGCCGCCCTCGTTGGCGCCCACGGCCAGGTCGCAATACAGGCCCAGCCCCATGCCGCGGGTGCGCGCGTAGCGCTGGGCCGACTCCAGCTGCAGCTCGGCGAGCCACTGCTGCCAGAAGCGGTATTGCACGGCCGAAGCGTGTTCGCGCTCGAAGGCGCGCACGGCGCCGGAGTCCGGGTCGCGGTATTCGCCCGGCCAGGCCGGCCACCCCCAGACTTCGGGATCGGCGCCGTGCAGGTGTTCCTGCAGCGCCTCGAACAGCGCGTGCCGCCCCAGCGTCTCGCGCCGCCGCGCGACGAAGTCGCGGAAATGCTCGCCGCGCGAGGTGTTGCCCGCGATCTCGTGCTGCTCGAAGTGCGCCCACAGCAGCCGCAGCGCTTCCTCCTTGACCGCGGCGACGCCGGGGTAGTCCACCAGGTCCGGCTCGCGCAGCGCGCGCAGGCGTGCCTGGAACGGCTCCGAGTGCACCAGTTCGATGGCACGGCGACAGCCGCTCAGGTCGACGAGCGACTGCACGTCGAGGTACATCGGGTTCAGCGCGTGCCGGCTCGACGGGCTGTAGGGGCTGGCCGCGGCGGGGCAATGCGGGAACAGCGCGTGCAGCGGGCTCAGGCCGACGAACGAGGCGCCGTGCCGCGCCGCGGCGTCGATCAGCCGCCGCAGGTCGCCGAAGTCGCCGATCCCCCAGTTGCCGCCCGACCGCAGGGCATACAGCTGGATGGTGCAGCCCCACCAGCGCTCGCCCGTCTGCAGCGCGGCCGGCACCCAGCAGCGATCGGGGGCGACCACCAGCAGGCAGTACCCCGGCTCGTCGCCGTCGGCCACGAGCCGCCAGTACCCGATCTCGAGTTCCGCCGGCAGGGCGAGCACATGGTGCTCGCCGTCACGCTCCGCGACGCCGCGGCGGACCGGGGTGCCCGGCGTCTCGTCCCTGGCCAGCGTCCACGCCACGGTGCGGCCGTCGCGCGCCGGCCAGCGCAACTGCCCCGGTTGGCCGTGCGTCGTCACGTGGATCGGCGGCGGCGCCGCGCGCGCTGGCGACGCCCAGGCGCCGTCCGGGTCCACGCCCATGGCCATGAGCGCCCGGCGCAGCACCGCCGCGGGCACGGTGACCTCCTCGTGCCAGAAGCTCTCGTAACGCAGTGCCACGCCGCAGTGCTGAGCGAGCAGCGCCAGCTGCGCCGGCACCTGGGGAGCATCCTGGGTCATACCGCCGGCGCACCCATGAGCCAGCGCGCGGCCCAGGCCGGCCACACGCCGTCCGGCGTGCCCTCCGGCCAGGCGTGCCGCAGCAGTTCGCGCCCGCCGTCCAGCACCGGCGCCGTGGCCGGGACGTGCAGCGGCTGCGCGCCCAGGTTCGCTTCCAGCACCAGCGCCTGCCCGTCGCTATGGCGCCAGCACACGCGAAGGCCGGTGTCGCCCAGCCGCTGGGCCGTGTGATGGCCCGCCAGCAGGAGTTGCTGGCGCGGCGCGATGTGCTCGCGCCGCACGGCGAGCGCCGAGCGCACCAGCTCCAGCACCCGCCGGCCGTCGGGCGTGCGCCGGTGCCGCGCATCGGGACGGCTGGATTCGAAGGTGGCGGCGTCGCACGGATCGGGCAACGCCGCAGGGGCGCCCGCGCCCGGCGCCATGGGCCCGAACTCGCGCTGCCGGCCCTGGCGCACGGCGTCGCGCAACTCGCCCTCCCAGTCGGCGAAATAGCGAAACGGCGCGTCGGTGCCGTATTCGTCGCCGAAGAAGAGCATCGGCGTGGCCGGCGTCAGCAGCGACAGCAGCACGGCCAGCAGCCCGGCACCCGGCGGCGCGAGCTGGCCCAGGCGTTCGCCGAACGGGCGGTTGCCGCTCTGGTCGTGGTTGTTCGCGTAATTGACCATGGTGCCCAGCGCCTGCGGCGGCGCCTCGCGGCGGTCGCGGCGCGCGCCGCCCGGCTTGCGCGCCGAGGGTTCGAACAGCAGGCCGTGGGTCATGGCCCGCGCCAGCAGGTTCAGCGGTTCGTGGCCGTAGTCGTGGTAATAGCCACGGGTCTCGCCGGTCAGCGCCGCGTGCAGCGCATGATGAAAGTCGTCGTTCCACTGGCCGTCGAACCGGCCGGGCCGCGGCTCGGGCGCGAGGCGGTCGTGGTTGTTGTTCTCGTTTTCCAGCACCAGGTGCACATGACGCCCCGGCGTGGCGTCCCGTACCGCATTCGACAGCGCCTGCAGGACGTCGGGCCGGCTCGAATCCGCGATCGCGTGCACGGCATCGAGCCGCAGGCCGTCGATGCGGTACTCGAGCACCCAGTACAAGGCGTTGTGCACGAAGAAGTCGCGCACCACGCGGCTGCCGGGCCCGTCGAAGTTGATCGCGGCGCCCCAGGGGCTCGAGTGCGTCGTGGAGAAGAACTGTGGCGCGTACCGGCCGAGATAGTTGCCGGCCGGGCCGAAGTGGTTGTAGACCACGTCGAGGAACACCATCATCCCCAGGCGGTGGGCGGCCTGGATGAAATGCTTGAATTCGTCGGGCGTGCCGTAGGCCGAGCGCGGCGCGAACGGCAGCACGCCGTCGTATCCCCAGCCGAAGCGGCCGGGAAAGTCGGCCACCGGCATCAGCTCGACGGCGGTGATGCCCAGCCGCGCGAGTTCCTCGAGGCGCTCGGCAGCCGCGGCAAAGGTTCCCGCCGGCGTGAACGCGCCCACATGCATTTCATACAGGACCACTTCCGCCCAGGGCCGCCCGGTCCAGCCCGGGTCCCAGTCGAACTGCAGCGGATCGACGACGCAACTGGGCTGCATCACGCCCAGCGGGTTCTGGCGCGAGGCGGGATCGGGCACCAGCAGGTCGCCGTCGATCCGCCACTGGTACAGCGTGCCGGCGCCGGCGTCGGGGACATGGCAGTCCCACCAGCCCTGCGCGTCGCAGGTGGCCGGCACCAGGCGCGGCGGCGCACCGACACCGGCGTCCAGCGCGAGCTGCGCCTCCTGCGCGGCCGGACCCCACAGCCGGAAGTTCACTCCGCGGCCGGCCGCGAGCGAGGCGCCGAACGGCATGTCATGCCGGCTTCGCATCCGTGGGCTCCACCTGGGTTTTCGCCGCGGCGGGCTCGGCCTCGACCTCGGTCACGGGCGTGGCCTCGGGCTCGGGCTCGGGCTCGGGCTCGGGTTGGGGCTCCGGGTCCATGGGCGTCTGCGTCAGCAGCGCCATGGCCCGCGACTGGAGGGTGAACTTGGTGCCGGCGCCCACGCGCGCTCCCTGATCGGCCTCGAAGCAGCCCTGGGCCGTGTCGACGCGCAGCGTCCACTCGCCCGGCGCCACCTGCTTGCCGGGCAGCGTGAACACCACCGGCTCCGCCGTCGCGTTGAACAGCAGCAGCACGCTCAGCCCCGGTTGCGCGGCGGCCACGCGGCCGTCGAAGAGGGCCGCGACGCAGCGCACCGCCGGGTTGTCCCATTCCTCCTGCGTCATGGGCAGGCCCCAGACGCTGAACCAGGAGAGGTCGCGGCGGCCCGAATCGTCGTCCTCGCCGCTCAGCCACTGGTTGTGCCGCAGCACGGGCAGCTCGGCGCGCAGCCGGATCATCGCCTGGGTGAACGCCAGCAGGGACTCCTCGCGGCCCTCGGCGCTCCAGTCGAGCCAGCTGACCGGGTTGTCCTGGCAGTACGCGTTGTTGTTGCCGCCTTGCGTGCGGCCCGCCTCGTCGCCGGCCAGCAGCAGCGGCACGCCGCGCGAGACGAACAGCGTGGCGATGAAATTGCGCTTCTGGCGTTCGCGCAGGGCGAGGACCTCGGGGTCGTCGGTGGGACCTTCCGCGCCGCAGTTCCAGCTGCGGTTGTGGCTTTCGCCGTCGCGGTTCTCCTCCTCGTTCTCCTCGTTGTGCTTCTCGTTGTAGCTCACGAGGTCGTGCAGCGTGAACCCGTCGTGGACGGTGATCATGTTGACGCCGGCGCCTGGGCTGCGCCCGGCCGGGGCGTAGATGTCGGCCGAGCCGCACAGCCGCGCCGCGAACTCCGGCAGGCTGCCGTCGACGCCGCGCCAGTAGTCGCGCATGGTGTCGCGGTAGCGGCCGTTCCACTCCGACCAGCCGGCGGGAAAGCCGCCGACCTGGTAGCCGCCGTCGCCGATGTCCCAGGGCTCGGCGATCAGCTTGACCTGGCACAGCACCGGGTCCTGCGCCACGGCGCTGAGAAAGGGCGAGCGCTGGTCGAAGCCGCCGGCCGCGTTGCGGCTGATGGCCGGCGCCAGGTCGAAGCGGAACCCGTCGACGTGCATCTCCTCGACCCAGTAGCGCAGGCTGTCCATGATCAGCCGCAGCGTGGCCGGGTGGCTGGCGTCCACGGTGTTGCCGGTGCCGGTGAAGTCGAGATAGTGGTGCCGGTTGTCGGTGAGGCGGTAGTAGGACGGGTTGTCGATGCCCTTGAAGCACAGCGTCGGCCCGAGGTTGTTGCCTTCGCAGGTGTGGTTGTAGGCCACGTCCAGGATCACCTCCAGCCCGGCCTTGTGCAGCGCCTTGACCATGCGCCGGAAGTCGTTGAAGTCGCCGCCGGCGCAGTAGCGCGGTTCCGGCGCGAAGAAGCCGACGGTGTTGTAGCCCCAGTAATTGGCCAGCCCCATGTCGATCAGGCGCCGCTCGTCGTTGAACGCCTGCACCGGCAGCAGTTCCACGGAGGTGACGCCGAGCCGCTGCAGGTACTCGATGACCGGCGCCGTGGCGAGGCCGGAAAAGGTGCCCCGCAGCCCGGTCGGCACCTGCGGCAGCTGCATCGTGAAGCCGCGCACGTGCATTTCGTAGAAGACCGTGTCCTCCATCGGAATGCGCGGGCGCGCATCGTCCTCCCAGTCGAAGGCCGGGTCGACGATCAGGCACTTGCCCGCGCCCGCGGCGTTGTTGGCGGTGTCCATGCGCAGGTCGCGCTCCGGACCGCCGAGCTTGTAGGCGTACTGCCAGGCGGCGCCGCGCAGCGGGCGGTCGATCGCCCGGGCATAGGGGTCGAGCAGCACCTTGTGCGGGTTGCAGCGCACGCCGCGCGTCGGGTCGTAGGGACCGTGCACCCGCAGGCCGTAGCGGCAACCGGCGTGCAGGCCCGGCACGAATCCGTGCCACACGCCGTGGGTGCGGCAGGGCAGGGCGATCCGCTGCACCTCGCGCGTGCCGGTCGAATCGAACACGCAGACCACCACCCGTTCGGCCACGCTGGAATAGACGGCGAAGTTCACCCCGCCCTCCAGCAGCGTCGCGCCGAGCGGCCAGGGTCGCCCGCGCTCGCACTGCCGCGGCAGGCCGGGATCGTGTGCGGCCGCGGGCCGGTCGGGATGGTGCTGCTCGACGGCCTGCGCCGTCATGCAAACGCCTCCTGGCGCGGGTGCACGGTTTCGGCGCCGCTGTCGAACTCGCGCGGGATGAGGGCGGCGCCGCGCGTCCGCGGCGGGAAGTAGCCGGCCGGCACCACCACGATGCCGCCCTCGCTCACGTGGAAGCGCCTGCGGTCCTGCTCGAGGTCGAAGCCGATGCGTTCCATGGGCGGCACGTCGTTGTCCTGGTCGATGATAGTCCGCCGCACCTGCGCGCCGCGGCCGATCCTCGACCGTTCCATCACGATGCAGTGCTCCAGCCGCGCCGCACGCTCGACGTGGACCGAGCGGCGCAGCATCGCATGATCGAGCGAGGCGCCGTCGATGACGCTGCCCGAGCCGACGACCGAGCGGTTGATGATGCCGTTCTCGATCTGCGCCGATTCGGCCGGTTCCGAACTGGCGAAGATCGGCCACTGCCGGTTGGTCAGGCGGAACCTCGGCGCGGCGCCCAGGGTGTCGAAATGCGCCTCGTAGTAGGCGTCGATGGTGCCGACGTCGCGCCAGTAGCCATGTTCCTCGTACGGCTGCGTGCCGGGGATGATGTTGGTGTCGAAGTCGTAGGCGACCAGCTTGTGGGAGGCGACCATGGACGGAAGGATGTGCTTGCCGAAATCGCTGTCGCCGCTCTCGCGCATCTTGCGCAGCACCTTCAGCAGCACGTCGGCGTTGAAGATGTAGTTGCCCATGGAGGCCAGGGCGTGGCTGTGGTTGCCGGGCATCGGCCGTGCCATCGCTGGTTTTTCCCGGAACTGCACGATGCGATGCCGCTCGTCGACCTCGACGATGCCGAACTGGTCGCACCGGTCCAGCTTGACCGGGAGCGTGGCGACGCTCGCCTGCGCGTCGCTGCGGACATGGAAGTCGATCATCTGCCGCACGTCCATGCGGTAGATGTGATCGGCGCCGAACACCGCCACGACGTCGGGACGGAAGCTCTCGATCAGGTGGATGTTCTGCGCGACCGCGTCGGCCGTGCCCTGGAACCATTCCCGGCCGTGGCGCATCTGCGGCGGCACCACCGTGATGAAGTGCTGCGGAATGAAGCGCGCCATCGTCCATGACTGGCGCACGTGCTCGATCAGCGACTGCGATTTGTACTGCACCAGCAGGTAGACCGAGTAGATCTCCGAGTTGACCAGGTTCGACAGCACGAAGTCGACGATGCGGTGCTTGCCGTTGAACGGAACGGCGGGCTTGCAGCGCTCGGCCGTGAGGGGATGAAGGCGCGAGCCTTCGCCGCCGGCCATCACGAAGGCCAGCACATTCTTATGGGCGCGCATGGTGGGTTCCAGGAGGAGAAGAGGTGGTGGTCAGGTCGAACGGCCGGTCGGTCAGCAGCAGCATGGCCAGCGGCGGCAGGGTCAGCGACAGCGACGCGGGCTGGTCCGCGAACGGCTGCGGGACGGCTTGCGCGCGGCCCAGGTTGCCCCAGCCGCTGCCGCCGTAGCACGCCGCGTCGCTGTTGAGCAGCTCGTGCCACTCGCCGGCGTGCGGCACGCCGAGCCGGATCGAACGATGCGGCTGCGGCGTCAGGTTGCACACCGCGATCGCCAGGGCGTCGTCGGGCCCGGCGCGGCGCACGAAGGCCAGGACGGTGGGCTCGCCGGTGTCCACCGGCAGCCAGCCGAACCCCCGGCCGTTGAAGTCGTTGACGTGCAGCGCCGGGATGCGGCGCAGCGCGGCATTGAGGTCGGCCAGCCAGCGCGCCACGCCCGCGTGCTGGGGCCGCGCCCAGAGATGCCAGTCGAGCGCGCGGTCGTGGTGCCATTCGCGCCCCTGGGCGAATTCGCCGCCCATGAACAGCAGCTTCTTGCCCGGGTGGGCCCACATGTAGCCGTAGAGCACGCGCAGCCCCGCGAACCGCTGCCACTCGTCGCCGGGCTGCTTGTCCAGCAGGCTGCCCTTGCCGTACACCACCTCGTCGTGCGACAGCGGCAGCACGAAGTTCTCGTCGAATGCATACACCGCCGAGAAGCGGATGTCGTCGTGGTGCCAGCGCCGGAAGATGTGCGGCCGCGCCATGTAGCGCAGCGTGTCGTTCATCCAGCCCATGTTCCATTTCATGCCGAAGCCCAGCCCGCCGTGGTGCACCGGCCGCGACACGCCGGGCCAGGCGGTGGACTCCTCCGCGATCATGTGCACGTCGGGGAAGCGCGCGTAGACGGCGCTGTTGAGGTCCTGCATGAAGTGCACGGCCTCGAGGTTCTGGTTGCCTCCGTGCGGGTTGGGGATCCACTCGCCGGGCTGGCGGGCGTAATCCAGGTACAGCATCGAGGCCACCGCGTCCACCCGCAGCGCGTCGGCGTGATAGTGCTCGAACCAGAACAGCGCGCTGCTGATCAGGAAGTCGCGCACCTCGTAGCGCCCGTAGTTGAAGATCAGGCTGTTCCACTCGGGATGGAATCCCTGGCGCGGGTCGGCGTGTTCGTACAACTCGGTGCCGTCGAAGCGCGCCAGCGCGTGCGGGTCGGACGGGAAGTGCGAGGGCACCCAGTCGAGGATCACGCCGATGCCGCTGCGGTGCAGCGTGTCGACCAGCACCATCAGGTCCTGCGGCGTGCCGAAGCGCGCCGTGGGCGCGAAATAGCCGGTGCTCTGGTAGCCCCACGAGCCGTAGAACGGATGCTCGGTGACCGGCATCAGTTCGACGTGGGTGAACCCCATGTTCAAGCAGTGCGTGGCCAGCCGCACCCCCAGGTCGCGATAGTTCAGGAACCGGCCGTCCTCCTCGCGCTGCCAGGAGCCGGCATGGACCTCGTAGATCGACATCGGCGCCTCGTGCGACTGCATGCGGCCGCGGCGCGCCATCCACTCGCGGTCCCCCCACTGGTGGCCGAGCTGCCAGATGCGCGAGGCCGTGCCGGGCGGGTGCTCGGTGCAGAACGCATACGGATCGGCCTTGTCGAACCATCCGCCGCCCGCGCCCTGGAGCCGGTACTTGTAGTAGTCGCCGGGCCGGGCCTGTTCGATCACGCCGCTCCAGCGCCCGGACCCGTCGCGCAACGGCTCGAGCATCTGCCCGTGCCAGCCGTTGAACGACCCGATGACGCCGACCGCCAGCGCATTGGGCGCCCACACCGTGAAGCGCACGCCGCCTTGCACCACATGAGCACCCATCGTCTCGAACTGCCGGTGGTGATGGCTGGCGCGTTCAACTTCCGTATCGCCGGCCGAGGTGCCCGGGATGCTCTGCGTCATCGTCATTGTTGGCGTGGGTGTCGGTCTCAGCGGACCATTCTGTGACTCCGTGTTTCAGGCCCTTGCAGGAAGCGCAGACGAAGCGGCGTAGTCCGGCGCCTACAGCTGCCACGCCTTGGTGCCGACACCCCCGCGCCGCGCGCGCCGACAGGGACTGTAGGCGGCGATGGATGACTCGGCGATGACGGTCGTTGCCGCGGGCGCCGCGTGCCGGCTTGGTCAGGAAAGCGGCTCGGCGGATGCCGCGGGGCGCGCGCTGGACTGGTCGGGCGCCGCGTTCAGACGCCCAGATGCTGCTCGAGCACTCGCGGCTGCGCGCACAGGCTGGCGGACGTGCCGGCGAAGACCACCTGCCCCTTGACCAGGATCACGTTGCGGTCGGTGATCTGCGTCAGGTGCTTCCAGTTCTTGTCGACGATGACACTGGAGATGCCGCTCGCGCGGATCAGCTCGCAGATGCGCCAGATCTCGCGCGCGATCAGCGGCGCGAGTCCTTCGGTCGCCTCGTCGAGGATCAGCACGTCGGGATTGGTCATCAGGGCGCGGCCGATGGTCAGCATCTGCTGCTCGCCGCCCGACAACTGCTGGCCGCCGTGACCCAGCCGCTCCTTCAGGCGCGGAAACGTCTCCAGCACGCGCTCGTAGGTCCAGTCGTCGGCCCGGGAGCCGCGGCGGCCCGGCCGCGCGGCCATCTTGAGGTTCTCCACGACGCTCAGGTTGCCGAAGATGCCGCGGCCTTCCGGCACGTACGCGACGCCCAGTTGCGCGATCTCGTAGGGCGGGCGACCCGTCATGTCGCGTCCGGCCACCCGCACGCTGCCGCCGCGCGGGGGCACCAGCCCCATCAGCGTCTTGAGCAGCGTCGTCTTGCCCATGCCGTTGCGGCCCATGAGCCCGATGGTCTCGCCGCGTGCGACGGCGAAATCGACGCCGCGCAGGATGTGGCTGGCGCCGTAATACGTCTGCAGCCCGCACGCCTCGATCAGCAGGTCGGCCATCAGTGCTCCTCGCCGAGGTAGGCGGTCTGCACCGTCGGATCGGCGCGTACCTGCGCCGGCTCGCCGCTCGCGATCACCTGGCCGTTCACCATCACGGTCAGCCGGTCGGCCAGGGCGAACACCGCGTCCATGTCGTGCTCCACGAGCATCATCGCGTGCTGCGCCTTCAGGCGCAGCAGCAGCTCCACCATGCGCTCCGCCTCCGCCGTCCCCATGCCGGCGAGCGGCTCGTCCAGCAGCAGCACGCGCGGCGCCGTGGCGAGGCTCATCGCGATCTCGAGCTGGCGCTGCTCGCCGTGGCTCATCGTGCCCGCCACCGCGGCGCGGCGGTGCTGCAGCCCCGCGAGCTCCAATGCCCGTGCCGCCCGTTCGTTCGTGTCGGCAAAGCCGCCGGCGAGGCTGAGCCAGCGCGCCGGACGCTGGCTGCGCGACTGCGCCGCCAGCCGCACGTTCTCCCACACGGAAAACGGCAGGAAGATGTTGGTCTTCTGGTAGCTGCGGCCCAGGCCGGCGCGCGAGATGCGCTCGGGGCGCCAGCCGGTGACGTCCTGGCCGGCCAGCATCACCGTGCCGCTCGATGGCGCGATATCGCCGGAAAGCAGGTGCGTCAGCGTCGACTTGCCGGCGCCGTTGGGGCCGATCACGGCGTGGATCGCGCCTTGCCAGAGTTCGAGCGAAACGCCGCTCACAGCCGACAGGCCGCCGAAGCGCTTGGTGACCTTCTGCGCGGACAGCAGGACCTGGCTCATGCCACCCGCTCCTCTTCCTTCGCGACGGCCGCTCGCCCCCTGCGACGCGACAGCCGCTCGATCGCGCCGAGCAGCCCGCCCCTGGCAAACACCACGACCAGCACGATGAAGAGCCCCATCCACAACTGCCAGTGCTTGCCGAGGTTGAACGCGCCGACCTGCGGCAGGTCCTTGAACCAGTGCAGCAGGTATTCGAAGGCGAAGGCGCCCACGATCGCGCCGGCGAAGTTGCCCATGCCGCCCAGGATCACCATCATGATCGCGTGCGCGCTGGTGTGAAATCCCATCAGCTCGGGGTTGACGTAGCCGCTCTGCGCGGCCAGCAGGTAGCCGGCCAGGCCCGCCAGGCCGCCCGCCAGCGTGAAGGCGGCGAGCTTGTAGCCGAAGGTCCCGTAACCCATCGCGCGCATGCGGTGCTCGTTCACGCGGATGCCGGCCAGCACCCGGCCGAACGGGCTCCACAGCAGCCGCCGCAGGAAGGCGTATACCGCGAGCAGCATGGCCAGCGTGAAGTAGTAGAAGACCAGCTTGTTGTCGAGGTCGAAGAACTTCGCGTCGGGCTTGAAATTGACGTAGATGCCGTCGGACCCGCCCAGCGACTTGTTGTCGAAGAACAGGTAGTACACCATCTGCGCGAACGCCATCGTCACCATGATGAAGTAGATGCCGTGGGTGCGCACCACGAAGAAGCCGATCACGAGCGCGCCCAGCGCCGACGCGGCCACGGCCGCCGGCAGGGTCCACCACAGGCTCGCCGGTTCGCCCGCCGGCGTCAGGAAGGCGAGGGCGTAGCCGGCCAGCCCGAAGAACGCGGCGTGGCCGAGCGACACCAGGCCCGTCACGCCGAGCAACAGGTCCAGGCTCATGGCGAAGATCGCCAGGATCATCATGCGGGCCGCCGACTGGACGTAGAAGTCGGTGCCGACGAAGGGAAAGAGCGCCAGCGCCAGGAAGGCGAGCGCCAGCAGCACCTGCAGCGTGCGCGGCAGCGTTTCGAGATTCGCCTTGGCCGCGCTCATTGCTTGAAGAGCCCTTCGGGTTTCCAGAGCAGGACGGCGGCCATCAACATGTAGACCAGCATGCCGGCCACCTGCGGCAGCAGCACCTTGCCGAAGGTGTCGACCAGACCGACGAGCAGCGCGGCGATCATGGCGCCGCGGACCGAGCCGATGCCGCCGATCACCACCACGACGAAGCACATGATCAGCACCTGGGCGCCCATGTTCGGGTACACGCTGGAGATCGGCGAGGCGATCATGCCGGCCACCGTGGCGAGCGCCACGCCGATCGCGAACACGATCGCGTGGATCAGCTTGATGTTGACGCCCAGCGCCTCGGTCATGTCGCGGTTGAAGGCGCCGGCGCGGATCTTCATGCCCAGCCTGGTCTTCGAGATCAGCAGGTACAGCGCGACGGCGAGCGCCACGCAGACCGCCGACATGAAGAGGCGGTAGACGGGGTACGACATGGTCTCGGTCAGCGGGACCGAGGCCGAGAGCAGGTCGGGGACCTTCACCCCGTGCACGTCGTCGCCCCACAGGATCGACCGCGTCTCCTCGAAGATGTAGATCAGCCCGAAGGTGAGCAGCACCTGGTCCAGGTGGTCGCGGTGATAGAAGTGCCGGAACAGCACGCGCTCGAGGATCAGCCCGAAGATCACCGCCAGCACCGAGCCGCCGATCAGCGCCAGCGCGAAGCTGCCGGTCCTCGCGGAGAGGGACCAGGCCAGGTAGGCGCCGAGCATGTAGAAGCTGCCGTGGGCCAGGTTCACCACGCCCATGATCCCGAAGATCAGCGTGAGCCCGGCCGCCAGCATGAACAACAGCAGCCCGTACTGGACGCTGTTGAGGAGCTGGATCAGGAAATTCGCGAGGTCCATGTGGAGAAAAGGGGCTGGAGGCTGGGTGCCGGGTTCCAGGGACGAAGAGGGTGGTCTTCCCTAGTCTCCAGCCGCCAGCCTCCAGCCCCTGCGCCGGGGCCGCAGGCCCCGGTCAGGCGCCCATCCTGCAGCCGGCGCCGGAATCGGCGAGGGCCTTGGTGGCGACGCCGATGACCTTGTTCTCCTTGTTCTCGACGACCCGCAGGTAGATGTCCTGCACCGGGTTGTGCGACTTGCTCATCGTCCACTTGCCGCGCGGACTGTCGATCACCGCCGATTCCAGGGCCTTGTACAGCGCCTGCTTGGCGCCGAGGTCGCCCTTCACCGCGGCGAGGCCCTGCACCAGCAGCTGGCCGGCGTCGTAGCCCTGCACCGCGTACACGTCCGGCTGCAGCCGGAACATCTTGGCGTACGCCAGGCGGAACTGCTTGTTGCGCGGCGTGTCCAGCGAGTCGCTGTAGTGCATCGTGGTGATGATCCCTTCCGCGGCGGGACCCGCGGCCTCGATCACGCCTTCGGTCAGGAAGCCGGATCCGTACAGCGGGATCTTGCCCTTCAGGCCCGCCGCGGCGTAGTCGCGGATGAACTTGGGCGCCGCGGCGCCAGCGAAGAAACAGGCCACGGCATCGGGCTTGATCGACGCGATCTCGGTGAGCAGCGCCTGGAACTCCACCTGCGGGAAGGGCAGGCCGAGCTCCTTCACGACCTGGCCGCCGGCCTTGGTGAAGCTCTCGCGGAAGCCCTCGAACGCCTCGTCGCCGGCCGCGTACTTGTGCGTGATCCAGACGGCCTTGCGCACGCCGCGGTCGTACATCGGCTTGCCCAGCGCCAGCGTCGGCTGCGAGTTGGTGAACGACGTGCGAAAGACGTTGGGGGCACACAATGCCCGGGTGGCCGCATGCACGCCGGCGTTGGGAATGATGCTCAGCACGCCGCTCTCGCGGGCCACCTTCTGGATGCCCATCTGCACGCCGGAGTGCACGGTGCCGACGATCACGTCGACCTTGTCCCGCTGCACCAGGCGGGTGGCGTTCTCCACGCCCTTGGCCGGCTCGGACTCGTCGTCCACCTTGAACCACTCGATCTCGCGGCCGCCCAGCTTGCCGCCCTTTTCCTCGATCGCCATGCGCATGCCGTTCTCGATGGCGACGCCCAGCTGCGCGTAGGTGCCGGTGTACGGCAGCATGAAGCCGATGCGAACCTTGTTCGACTGCGCGCGCACGATCTGCGGCAGCAGCAGGGCGGTGGAGGCGGCGCCGACGATCGCGGCGCTGCGGGTGAGGACGAGGCGGCGGGTGGTCATGATGTCTCCTTTTTTATGACGAAACGATTGTGACGTTCTCTGCGGTGCGGGGTCACCATGGGTTTCCCGCATCCGGCGATCCCGCGTGCGACGCGCACGCGGCAGCTCACATGCGGGACTGGCCCTGGGCCTGCGCGCTGCGCAGCTTGAAGCGCTGGATCTTGCCGGTGGCCGTCTTGGGCAGTTCGGGGACGAACTGGATCCAGCGCGGGTACTTGTACGGGGCAAGCTGGCTCTTCACGTGCATCTGAAGGTCCTCGGCGCTGGCGGCCTGGCCCGGCTTGAGGACGACATAGGCCTTGGGCTTGACCAGTTCGTCGGTGTCGGCGACGCCGATCACCGCCGCTTCCAGCACCGCGGCATGCGTCATCAGGCAGGCCTCGACCTCGAACGGCGACACGTAGATGCCGCCCACCTTCAGCATGTCGTCGGTGCGGCCGCCGTAGGTGTAATAGCCGTCGGCGTCGCGCGTGTACTTGTCGCCGCTGCGGGTCCACTCGCCGGCGAAGGTCTGCTTGGTCTTGGCGCGGTTGTTCCAGTACATGATGGCCGCGCTGGGGCCGCTGATCTGCAACTCGCCGATCTCGCCGGGGCCGCATTCGCGCCCGTCGTCGCCGACGATGCGCAGCTCGTAGCCCGGCACGGCCTTGCCGGTCGTGCCGTAGCGCACTTCGCCCGGCCGGTTGGACAGGAAGATGTGCAGCATTTCGGTGGAGCCGATGCCGTCCAGGATCTCGCAGCCGTACAACGCGGTCCAGCGCTTGCCGATCTCGGCCGGAAGCGCCTCGCCGGCGCTGGTGCACACGCGCAGGTTCAGCTCCTCGCGCCCGGGTTTGGCCGGGTCCGCGACCAGCGCGGCGAACAGCGTCGGGACGCCGTAGAAGATCGTCGGCTGGAATTTCTTCAGCACGCCGAAGACGTCGGCCGGCGTGGGACGCGCCGGCAGCAGCACGGCGGTGGCGCCCACGCTCATGGGGAACGTGAGGCCGTTGCCCAGGCCGTACGCGAAGAACAGCTTGGCGGCCGAGTACACCAGGTCGCTCTCGCGGATGCCGAGGACTGCGCGGCCGTAGAGCTCGGCGGTCTGGATCAGGTGGCTGTGCAGGTGCACCGTGCCCTTGGGGGTCCCGGTGGAGCCGCTGGAGTAGAGCCAGAAACAGGGTTCGTCGGAGCTGGTGGCGGCGACGCTGCGCGCGCCGTCGCCGGAGGCGATCCAGCCCGCCACCGACTGCGCGCCGCTCTCGCCGGCGACCACCATCGTCTCGAGCGTCGGGACCGAGCCCACCAGCGTCTCGATCGCCGGCACCAAGGGTTTGGAGACGAAGAGGACCCGCGCGCGCGAGTCGCGCAGCATGAAATCGAAGTCCTTGGTGGTGAGCAGCGTGTTGGCGGCGACCGGCACCACGCCGGCCAGGATGCAGCCGAGGAACACCACCGGCCATTCCAGGGTGTCGTGCATGGCGATCATCACGCGCGTCTCGGGCGGGAAGCCGCGCGCGCGCAGCGCATTGGCGAAGCGGTGGGCCTGCTCGGCGAGTTGTCCGTAGGTCAGCGCGGCGCCGCTGCCGGCGTCGATGAAGGCGGCCTTGTCGCCGCGCGCCTCGTTGCGCGCCAGCAGATCGTGGGCGGCGTTGTAGTTCCGGGGGATGTCGACCAGCGGCGGGCTGGTGGTGTGGTCGGCGCGGCTGAGGTGCATGCTTGTCTCCTGCTTCTTGAAATCGTGGTGCCCCTGCGCCGCGTGTCAGGGCCCGCTGCCGGGCGGCCCCTGGTCAGGCTGCGTCGGGCACGGGGGCCAGCGCCTGCGCCAGCCACTCGCGACACCAGGCGGTGCCCAGTTCCTCGGGCATCGTACCGGCGCTGGCATCGTGGCACCAGAGCTCGCCGATGCGCTGCGCGCCCAGGCCCTGCAGGCGCTCGTCGAACTTCCTGCCGCCGAAGGCGAAGGTATTGAGATAGGTGCGGTCGCCCAGCGCGATGACGCCATAGCGCACGTGCCCCAGGTACTTGGGGCTGGTGTCAAGCGACTCGTACAGGTGCCTGGCGTTGTCAGGGACGTCGCCGGACCCGTAGGTGGACGTGCAAATGAGATATAGCGCATCTTCGTCGAACACGGTGATGTCGAGTCCATCCATGAGCCGCACTTCGATCTCGTCCGCCAGATCCTCGCAGTCCATCTGGATTGCCTGGGCGACGTAATCGGCGGTGCTGGTCATGGTGCCGACAAGGATGATCAATTTCATCAGGTTCTCCGTGTGCAATAAAGTGCTTGACGCTGCGATTTCAGGAAGTATACTGCCATTTTGATCTAGCGCAAACTTTCGTCGAATAACTCAGCCAATGACGACCGATACCGAACACGACGCGCGGGCCACGATGGCCGAGCTGGGTGCCCGCGTCCGCGCCTGGCGGGCGCGCCGGGGGATGACCCGCCGGCAGCTGGCTGCCGACTCCGGCCTGTCCGAGCGGTTCCTGGCGGACGTCGAGACCGGCAAGGGCAACGTCTCCATCAACTCGCTCGAGGCCGCGGCGCGGGCGCTGAACATCACGGTGCTGGAGCTGCTGCAGGACGCGCCGCGACCCGCGCTGGCGCGGCTGCACGACCTGGCCGGGCGCCTGGACGACAACCAGCTGGAGCAGGCCTACGCCATGCTGTCCGGCCACTTCGGCGTCGGCGACGCGCTGGGCCGGGAGTGCCGCATCGCCCTGATCGGCCTGCGCGGCGCCGGCAAGTCGACACTGGGGGCGCAGCTGGCCGCCGAACGCGGCGTGCCCTTCGTCGAACTGGACCGCCAGATCGAGCGCGAGGCCGGCACCAGCATGAACGAGATCCTGCTGCTGCACGGACAGGCCGGTTACCGCCGCTACGAGCGCCGCGCGCTCCTGCACATCGCCGAGCAGCACGCCGACGGCGTGGTGATGACCACCGGCGGCAGCATCGTCAGCGAGCGCGAGACCTTCGACCTGCTGCAAAGCCGCTTCTACTGCGTGTGGCTCAAGGCGAGCCCCGAGGAACACATGAGCCGCGTCGTCGCGCAGGGCGACATGCGCCCGTTCCACGGCAACGTGGAGGAAGGCCGGGGCGCCATGGGCGAGGCGATGGAAGACATCCGGCGCATCCTCGCCAGCCGCGAGGCGCTGTATGCGCGCGCCGACGCCGTGGTGGACACCGCGGCGCGCAGCGTCAAGCAATCACTCAAGGACCTGGAGCGCGCCGTGCCCATGGTCCCAATGCAGGAGAGGACCCCATGAATGCCATGACCGAGCCGCTGCTGTTCAAGCAGGGCGACCGCGAACTCGTGAGTTTCGCGACCCACCCTTCGAAGTACCGCCACTGGAAACTGGCCGTGGACGGCGAGGTCGCGCGGCTGAAGCTCGACATCGACGAGGACGGCGGCATCAAGCCCGGCTACAAGCTCAAGCTCAACAGCTACGACCTGGGGGTGGACATCGAGCTGCACGATGCGATCAACCGCATCCGCTTCGAGCACCCGGCCGTCAAGGTGGTGGTGTTCGAGAGCGGCAAGGAAAAGATCTGGTGCTCTGGCGCGAACATCTACATGCTGGGCCTGTCCACCCATGCCTGGAAGGTGAACTTCTGCAAGTTCACCAACGAGACGCGCAATGGGCTGGAGGACTCGTCGGACCACGACGGCCTGAAGTCGCTGGCCGCCGTCACCGGCGCCTGCGCCGGCGGCGGCTACGAGCTGGCGCTGGCGTGCGACCGCATCGTGATGGTCGATGACCGTTCCTCCACCGTCAGCCTGCCCGAAGTGCCGCTGCTGGGCGTGCTGCCCGGCACCGGCGGCCTGACGCGCGTGACCGACAAGCGCAAGGTGCGGCGCGACCTGGCCGACATCTTCTGCACCACCAGCGAAGGCGTGCGGGCCGACCGGGCAAAGGACTGGAAGCTGGTCGACGCCCATGCCAAGCCGCAGAAATTCGGTGACCTCGTGGCCACCGAGGTCGAGGCGCTGCGCCGCCAGTCCACCCGTGCCGGCGCGCAGCAGGGCATCGAGCTGCCGCCGCTGGCGCCCGCGATCGACGAGGCCGGCTACCGCTACGCCACGGTGGACGCGCGGATCGACCGTACCGGCCGCATCGCGACGATCACCGTGCACGCGCCGGCCGCTGCCATCGCGGCCACGCCCGACGCGATCGTCGCGGCCGGTGCCGGCTGGTGGCCGCTGCAACTGGCGCGCGAGCTGGACGACCTCATCCTCAACCTGCGCACCAACGAGCTGGAGATCGGCACCTGGGTCATCAGGACGCGCGGCGACGCGCAACTGGTGCTGCAGGCCGACGGCGTGCTGGACCGGTTGAAGGACCACTGGCTGGTGCGCGAGACCACCGGCGCGCTGCGCCGCACGCTGGCGCGCCTGGACGTCACCAGCCGCTCGCTGATCGCGCTGGTGGACGAGGGGTCCTGCTTCGCCGGCACGTTCTACGAACTCGCGCTGGCCTGCGACCGCATCTACATGCTGGACCTGCCCGATTCGCCCGACGTGGCGCCCGCGCTCACGCTGCACGCCGCCAACTTCGGCCGCTACCCGGTGGTGAACGGCCTGACGCGCCTGCAGACCCGTTTCAACGAGGACGCGGCGACCATCGAGCAGTTGCAGGCCGTGCAGGGCAGCGCCTTGCGCGCCGACCAGGCGCTGGCGCTGGGCCTGGTGACGCTGACGCCCGACGACATCGACTGGGACGACGAGATCCGCATCATGCTGGAGGAGCGCGCCTCGCTGTCCCCCGACGCCCTGACCGGCATGGAGGCCTCGTTGCGCTTCCCGGGCAAGGAGACCATGGCCACGCGCGTCTTCGGACGCCTGTCGGCCTGGCAGAACTGGATCTTCATCCGGCCCAACGCGGTCGGCGAGGACGGTGCGCTGAAGCTGTTCGGCACCGGGAAGAAGGCGAAGTTCGACTGGAAACGGATCTAGGCAAACACGGACAGCCGGACGCAGAGGACGCGAAGGGTACGCAGAGGACGCAAAAGGAAACCGATTCAGGTTTCAGCTTTGAATTCCTCGGCGACTTCTGCGTGACCCTTGCGGCCCGGGCATCTTCTGTCTTGATGAGCGTGAGAGAGACACCAAGGACACCATGAGCACCATCGACCTGCAGGCACTGATCCCCAACAACGTCAACCTCGGCGACAACCGCCAGCTGCAGCGGGCGCTGGAGCACTGGCAGCCGGCCTTCCTGAAGTGGTGGGACGAGATGGGACCGAGCGACTTCAACGCCAGCGAGGTGTACCTGCGCACGGCCGTCGGCGTCGACGCGCAGGGCTGGGCGAGCTACGGCTACACGGCGATGCCGGACTACCGCTGGGGCATCTTCCTGGCCGATAAGGAGGAAGGCCGCAAGATCGGCTTCGGCGACTTCATGGGGCAGGACGCCTGGCAGGACGTGCCCGGCGAGTTCCGCTCGACCTTCCGCCGCCTGATCGTGACGCAGGGCGACACCGAGCCGGCGTCGGTGGAACAGCAGCGCATGCTGGGCCACACGGCTCCGTCCCTGTACGACCTGCGCAACCTGTTCCAGGTGAACGTGGAGGAGGGCCGCCACCTGTGGGCGATGGTCTACCTGCTGCATGCCTACTTCGGCCGCGACGGCCGCGAGGAAGCGGAGGAGCTGCTGGAGCGCCACAGCGGCGACCCGGACAAGCCGCGCATCCTGGGCACCTTCAACGAGCCGATGGACAACTGGCTGTCGTTCTACATGTTCACGTACTTCACCGACCGCGACGGCAAGTTCCAGCTCAAGTCGCTGGCCGAGTCGGCGTTCGATCCGCTAGCGCGCACCACGCGCTTCATGCTGACCGAAGAAGCGCACCACATGTTCGTCGGCGAGACCGGCGTCGGCCGCGTCATCAAGCGCACGCTGGAAGTGATGAAGGAGCTGGACACCGACGACGTGGCGGCGCTGCGCCGCGCCGGCGTGGTCGACCTGCCGACGATCCAGAGATTCCTCAACTTCTGGTTCACCAGCTCGCTGGACCTGTTCGGCTCCGAGGCCTCGTCCAACGCCGCCAACTACTTCAGCAACGGCATCAAGGGCCGGCCCGACGAGGCGAAGTTCGCCGACCACGTCGAAGCGGACAGCGAAATGACGATCCAGGTGCCCGACGGCAAGGGCGGCATGCGGAACGAGACGATCTCGACGCGCAACGGGATGAACGAGATCACGCGCCTGGAGTACGTCAAGGACTGCAACGTCGGCGTGACGCGCTGGAACATGGCGATCAAGCGCGCCGGCGTGCCGTTCGAGCTGAAGCTGCCGTCGACGCGGTTCCGCCGCCAGGTCGGCGCGTGGTCGTGCGTCCCGACGAGTCCGGAGGGCCAGCCGATCGGCCAGGCCGAGTTCGACGCCCGCAAGGACGAGTGGCTGCCCAGTGCCTCCGACCTCGCGCACGTCAAGAGCCTGATGCAGCGCGTGGTGGAACCGGGCAAGATGGCGGCGTGGATCGCGCCGCCGGATCGCGGCATCAACGCCAACCCGGTGGAATACGAATACGTGAAGCTCTGACGGCGCGGCCACCGACCGCTAGAATGGCGCCTTCGGAGCGTAGCGCAGTCTGGTAGCGCATCTGGTTTGGGACCAGAGGGTCGTAGGTTCGAATCCTATCGCTCCGACCATTCAAGCCCTGATCCTCAGGGCGGTGCGGCACCCCGCGGCCGGCGCACCAGCGTCAGTGCCTCCTCGATCAGTTCCGGCGAAACCGGTTTGGCCAGGTGCAGGTCGAACCCGGCGGCAAGCGCCCGGCGGCGATCTTCCTGACTCGTCCAGCCAGTCAATGCGACGAGCACCGGCTGCTCGATGTCCAGTTCCCGGATTCGCCGGGCCACCTCCAGGCCGCTCATGCCCGGCAGCCCGATGTCCAGAAACACGAGGTCCGGCGCCTGCTTCAAGGTCGCCTGCAGCGCGCCCTGGCCGTCATGCGCGGTGCTGGCGTCGTGTCCGTGCAGGCGCAGCAGCAAGGCCAGCGTGGCAGCCGAGTCGTCGTTGTCGTCCACCACCAGCACCCGTGCCGCCACCTTGTTGCCTGCCGCTGCCGCTGCCGCTGCTGCCGCCGCAGCCGCGGCGAGCGGCTCCGCCTGGCCCGGCTGTGGTGCGGGCTTCGCCTGCGCCGGTGATTCCCCCGGAAGCAGACGTGGGAGCACCACCACAAACTCGGCACCCTTGCCGCGTCCGGCACTAAGTGCACGCACGTTGCCGCCGTGCATCCTGGCCAACTGCCTCGTCAGCGGCAGTCCGAGGCCAAGGCTGCGGTCGGCCAGCGCCTCCCCACCGAGCTGAACGAACGGTTCGAAGATCGCCTCCAGCTGCGAAGGGTCGATCCCGACGCCCTCATCGCGAACGCTGACCGTCACCGCATGGCCGTTGCCCGTCAGCAAGACCTCGATCGTGGAGTGCGGCGGCGAAAACTTCGAGGCGTTCTGCAGCAGGTTGATCAGGATCTGGCGCAGCCGCAGGGGGTCGGCCCGCATCGTGCCCAGTGGCGCCGACCGCGACAGCACGATCTTCTGCTTGCACGCCATGGTGGCGCCGCGGACGTCAGCGACGGCATCCTGCACCACCTGGAAGATGTCCACCACCTCCCTGTTCAGCGACAGCTTGCCTGTTTCCAGGCGCGCAATGTCCATCAGATCGGACACCAGCTTGGTCATGTGCCCCGCCTGGCGTTCCAGCATCTCCAACGTGTCTCGCGCGGCGGCCGGATCCAGCGAGCCGGCCTTGAGCAGCTTTCCGCCCAACGTGATCGCGGCCAGCGGGTTGCGCAGTTCATGGCCGAGCAGCGCCATGAACTCCGACTTCCTCTGGTGCGCGTCGCGCAACCGCAGCTCGGCCAGGATCGCTTCGAGGCGCTCACGCCGGAGCCACTCGGCGACGGACACGATCAGTGAGGTCATTGCCAGGTACCCCATGTACGCAACCGCCACGTGCGAAGGGACCTGGTCCACGGGACTGACCGGTGGGAACATCTCGCCGGTCACGAGGCAGGCGATGGCCACGAACAGCCCGCAACGCCATCCTCGCAGCCAGGTCGCGGCGGCCAGGGCGGCATACGCCGGAACGAACTGGTGCTTGTCGCCGATGAAAGGATCGATGCCCCAGCGCAACATGATCGCGGCAATGGCCAGCGTGCCCGCGACCTTCAGGTCCGCCGCGCCGAATGGCACTCCGCCGGGCGAAGCCGAGTCGCTGCTGGGAGCGCCGCAAACAAGCTGCGAGTGCTGAGACATGGCCGCCTCCGGCAGTGGTATGCCGCGCCGGATCAGTGCCCTTGGCGGCGCGGCAGTCTCCCTCAAGGGATGCAGAGGGTAATTGATTGCCGTCAAGACTGGAACACGATCGCGGGTTTGCCCTTGGGAGAAATGTCCCGCCCTGAATCGTGCGGCGACGTCCAGCGCGGCCGGCGCGCCACGGCGCCAGAGGTTGAC